>Ga0316207_10003898_pt1 | contig 13445 bp, 14 predicted proteins | sample 6weekpyrite_MG_FD_204943 | JGI IMG/M metagenome (GOLD analysis project Ga0316207, IMG submission 204943) | Microbial mat bacterial communities from mineral coupon in-situ incubated in ocean water Damariscotta River, Maine, United States -... | ecosystem: Environmental > Aquatic > Marine >... | reverse complement strand
TGGTTACCATTGCGCTGTATTCCTCGAAAAATCTAAAAATTAGGGCTGCTTTTTGTGCAAAAAATAACCCACTCACATAAGACGGCGCATTTTACTAGAAATCACAGAAAAGTGAAGGGGTTAGAGGGCTTTAAAGTGAAAAAAGGCTGTTTAAAGTGGATTAAACGAAAATAAATGTAGCAGCTAGGTAAATTCGTGGGGATAAGTTTTATTGTAGAACACCATGCACTTTATCGAGGATATCATTCATGCGCATTGGCTTCGTAATATAATCAACAAAACCGGCATCCAGTGCTTTTTTGACATATTCCGGCTCAATATTACCACTCGTTGCAATTACCTTGGTATTATTAAGGCTATTAGAGTCACCTAACTGCTTAAGAACTTCAAAGCCATTCATTTCGGGCATATTAATATCTAACAAGATAAGGTCAAACCCGTGTTTTTGCTGAAGAGAGCTCGTCTCACAAGGATTAAGGGTCGTTGTGAGACTTTCATAGCCCGCTGCCTGCAATATTTTAGAAAATAACAGAATATTAGCAGGCTCATCATCAACAATGAGTATTTTGGCTTTAAGTTGTTCACTCATCTTCACATCATGCCAGGAGGAAGTTGTCCTTTCATGGAGCGCATCATTTTCGCCATACCGCCCCCCTTCATTTTCTTCATCATTTTCTGCATTTGGGTAAATTGCTTCAATAAACGATTTACATCTTGTACCTGTAAGCCACACCCCGCAGCAATACGCTTTTTACGTGAGCCTTTGATAACATCGGGGAAATGGCGCTCTTTTGGTGTCATTGAGCTGATGATCGCTTCTAAATGCAGCATTTTCTTATCGTCAACTTGCTCCATAGCCCCTTTTGGAACATTCGGCATTCCTGGTAGTTTTCCCATCAAACTGGCAATACCGCCCATATTCTTCATTTGCTGTAATTGCTCACTGAAGTCTTCTAAATCAAAGCCTTTACCTTTTTTGAGCTTCTTTGCTAACTTTTCTGCTTTTGCATGATCAATATTCAGCTGAGCATCTTCCACCAGGCTCACGACGTCGCCCATACCCAAGATACGTGAAGCAACACGCTCTGGATGGAAAGCTTCTAAAGCTGACATTTTCTCGCCCACACCAATGAATTTTATCGGTTTACCCGTGATATAGCGTGTTGATAAGGCCGCACCACCACGTGCATCACCATCGGTCTTTGTCAGAATTACGCCGGTAAGTGCTAATGCATCATTAAAGGCTTTTGAGGTCGTTGCAGCATCTTGGCCGGTCATACTATCGACCACGAACAAGGTTTCTACTGGGTTAACAGCGGCATGTAGACGTTTAATTTCATCCATCATGTCATCATCAATATGCAGGCGACCTGCGGTATCAATAATCAAAACATCATTATTCTGGATTTTCGCTTCTTTAATTGCCGCATTCGCAATATCAACAGGATCTTGCTCAACTGATGAAGGGAAAAAGTTGGCACCGACCTCAGCAGCAACAGTCTCTAATTGTTTGATGGCAGCAGGGCGGTAAATATCAGCACTTACAACCATCACAGATTTTTTATGTTTTTCTTTGAGCAAACGGGCCAGTTTAGCAGCCGTTGTGGTTTTACCTGCACCCTGTAGACCCGCCATTAAAATAACGGCTGGTGGCGTCACACTGAGGTTTAAGCTTTCATTTTCCTCGCCCATAATAGCAGTGAGTTCATCACTCACCACTTTAACCAGTGCTTGACCTGGCGTTAGACTTTTTAAAACATTTGCACCAAGTGCTTTTTCTTTTACATGACCAATGAATTCACGTACAACGGGCAAAGCAACATCGGCTTCGAGTAGTGCCATACGTACTTCACGCATACTGTCTTTGATATTGTCTTCTGTTAAACGCCCCACACCGCGTAAGTTGCGGACCGTTTGGCCAAGGCGATCGGATAAGCTATCAAACATGGTTGTTTGTTCCTACTAAAATGCTTTTTAAAATATGATCAAATTATACTCGAAAAATATTCGGATATAACAAGCTAAGGAAGAGAATTATACGGTAAAAACCTTACTTTTGGACAGCCTATGGAGTGTATGTGTTTTTATTGCCGCCTTACATTCAGAAAAAATTTGCTCTTCAGCACCCGGCTTATTATGGCTGATATATACCTCGGCATCATGATTTAGTTTTACTAAGTCGGCAGCTAATAACTCCGCACAATAATGCTTAGACAGGTGACAAATTTTAATCTCTTTATTGCTAAAAGCTGATTCAACAAGCAATAAATCTAAACTTGAATGTTGGTTTAAGGCCTGCCAAAAACTATCATTACTAGTAGTATCACCGCTAAAAGCAAACGAACCCGTTGCAGATTCAAGCCGATAGCCAACCGCTGGCACAACATGATTCACGGCTATCATTTCAACTTTTCGTTTATTAATTTCAACGATTTCACCTGGCTGCATCACCTGATATTGCATTACAGGATTGTCAGAATTAGGCAAACGCGAGAAGTCAGGCCAGATAACATTATTAAAAATATGCTTTTTTAGTGCATCAATGGTTTCGGCAAGCCCATGAATAATAATCGGCTGCTTAATTGTGTCAAAGAGTGTATCGACTAAAAATGGGATACTGGTGACGTGATCGAGGTGAGAATGAGTTAAAAATATGTGACGAATAGATGCCATCGCCTCCAAACTCAGGTCTCCGAGACCGGTACCGGCGTCAATTAAGACATCATCATCAATCAGTAATGTTGTTGTCCGCAAATTCTCACCAACACCACCGCTACATCCCATGACATGTAATTTCATTAAACCAATGCTTCCACAAGTTAATCCTAAACAAGAGCTATCCTTAATGGCCGGTATTTTGCCACAGCTAAGTAAAGCAAAACGCTACTTGCGTCTCAAGTTGTTCACATACTTTAAGCTAAATATAAACATACTTAAACAAATATGAACATTTAAATAGAAAAATCATCATTGGCTGATAGTTTGTACGCATATAACGGCAATATTTTTGCTGCTACCTTATATAACGTCTTCTCAGTTGCACCACCTTGTGCGATCATAGGCGGCATATGTTGACTTTAAATCTAACAATATCCATTTTTCTTTATGCAGCAGCAACAGGCTTGTTGCTGAAACAATGGTTGCTTAAGAAAAATGACAAAACAAATATTCCGCTCTATTTTGCTGCCGCGGCGGTCATTTTCCATAGTATTGCGATCTATAACATTATCTTCACCGTACAAGGCATTGATATTGGTTTCTTTAGCGCCTTAAGTTTTACTGCAGTATTAATGGCAGCATTACTGGTTATTGCCAGCTTTACTTTACCCGTTGGCTGCTTAGGATTATTAGTTTACCCATTCGCTTTAAGTACTCTTGTGCTTCGAGCAAGCAGCGAACAACAACATCTCTTAACAGACTCTTTACAAGCGGGTTTGCAAACACACATCCTATTTTCACTGCTAGCCTATAGCCTGCTCAGCATTGCCGTTGCCCAAGCCGTACTTTTATACATACAAGACAAGTATTTACATAACAGACACCCTTCTGGTTTTTTGCACAGCTTGCCTTCTTTAGAAACCATGGAAACATTACTATTCCGTATCATCGCTTTAGGCAGTATTGCCTTAAGTATTTCCTTATTAAGCGGTTTTATTTATCTTGATGACATGTTTGCACAGCACCTCGTCCACAAAACAATTTTATCAATCATTGCATGGGCTGTTTTTGTCATTTTGTTGTGGGGACATTATAAATTTGGTTGGCGCGGAAAAATGGCTATCAAATGGAGTGTCACCGGCTTTGTGTTTCTTATGCTGGCCTACTTCGGCAGCAAATTTGTGATTGAGCTGGTTCTACAACAGTAATACGGCCATTATTTTACCCATTTTTATAAATCTTATTATTTACTAATGGCTTGACACTTTAAGCTGTTAACCCTTTAATTGAACTATTGTAATAACAAAAGGTTATCCCCTCTTTGGATACTATTTCTACCGGTACGCTTTTCAGCATACTCATATTCCTAATTCTTGTTTCTGGTTTTTTTTCTGGATCTGAAACGGGCTTAATGAGCCTTAATCGTTATCGATTACGTCACCTTGCGGACAAAAATAATAAGGGTGCGATACGAGCATTTAATTTATTAAAACAACCTGAAAAATTAATTGGACTGATTTTATTAGGTAATAACTTTGTCAATATTCTCGCCTCTGCCATTGCCACTATTATCGGTATTCGACTATTTGGCGAAGCGGGTGTCCTCGTTGCAACTATTATACTAACCATTATTGTGCTTGTTTTTGCCGAAGTGACTCCAAAAACAATAGCCGCAATGCACCCTGAAAAGTTTGCCTTGCCTGCTACTCTGATTTTAGAGCCCCTTCTTCGTTTACTTTATCCTTTTGTCTGGTTTGTTAATCTTTCATCAAAAATTATTTTTAAAATCTTCGGCATTCAGCATGCAACAAGCAGTGATAAATTAAGCAGTGAAGAATTACGCATCGTGGTTAATGAAGCAGCAACCATGATCCCTAAAGGTCACCAAAAAATGTTGCTCAGTATTCTCGACTTAGAGAAAGTAACCATCGATGACATCATGGTACCGAGAAATGAACTCACCGGTATTGATCTCGATGATAACTGGTCAGATATCATCAAGCAGTTAACCGAAACCCAACATACCCGGCTACCCGTTTTTGAGGGTGATATCGATCACATCATCGGCATTATTCATATTCGTCGCGCTTTACGTTTTTTCCATATGGAAGATGCAACAAAAGATGATTTTCGTAAGATTATTCGTGAAGCCTATTATGTTCCTACGGGCACACCTTTAAATACCCAACTACTTAACTTTCAACGTGAACGTCGTCGTAATGCGATGGTCGTTAATGAGTACGGCGATATTCTTGGTCTGGTAACACTGGAAGATATTCTCGAGGAAATTGTTGGTGAATTCACCACAGATCCTTCATCAACACGTAAAGATGTGCATATTAAAGAAGATGGCAACTACCTTATTGATGGAAGTATTACCGTACGAGAATTAAATAAACTTTTAAACTGGGAATTAACCACCGAGGGGCCTAAAACGCTCAATGGCCTTATTATTGAATACCTTGAACATATTCCAGAACCGGGAACCAGTATGTTGCTGGATAATTACCCGATTGAAATTATCCAAACGACAAAAAATGCCGTTAAAACCGTATTAATCGATCCAAACTGGAGTAAGCCAGAACAGCCCTCAGACGAGGAGTAAATACACCAAAAGACGCTTATTCTTTTTTTTTGCAAAACGGACATACGGCACAATTTCTACTCCCTGCGGTTATACAATAAAATAGAAAAAAGACTATAATTCTTATCAAATCGCAGGATATTTGGAGGATTATGTGTCGAAACTGACACTATCATTTAAAGGCAAAGTGTTAAAAGTTTTTCCCGTAATGGTGGGAAGCATGACGCTTGGCAGTGATCCAGACTGTAACATCCATATCGATAGCCTAGCTCTACAACCACAGCACTCAAAAATTGATACCTCGAATAATGAATCTGTTATTTATGATATGGGCACAGAAGATGGAACTTTTGTCTCACACACAAAAATTGATGGTTCACAAGTATTAAAAGATGGCGATATTATTAACGTTGGTAAACATACACTAACTTATTCATTTTCTGAAACCGAAATTATTGAAAAAAATAGTCCTAAAGAAACTCCAGCTGCTGCCGAAACTATAGAAAGAAACCAGGGTTGGTTACAAATAATGAATGGGACAAACCTTGGCAAAACCATGAGCTTAAATAAAGCTATGACAAATCTGGGTAAACCCGGTGTCTCTACAGCCGTCATTACAAAGCGCCAAGATGGTTATTTTATTTCACAGTTAGAAGGCAATCACCCGCTATTAGTTAAAGACAAAACATTGGGGGGAAAAAGTCAGCAATTAGTTGATGGCGATACCATTCAAATTGGCAATATAAAAATGCAGTTTTATCTTGAATAATAAGTTAACCATAATTTAATTTTGGAGATCTATAATGTCCGATGAACAACGCCATTTTACCCGCATTCCGTTTAATGCATTAGCAACGGTCATTAATTCTCGCACCGCAAATAAAACAACTGCTGAGTTAGTCGACATTAGTTTAAAAGGTGTATTAATAAATCGCCCTGCCGGCTGGCAAGGCCATACAGGTGAACACTACACCGTACATATCCCTCTGGCAGGAAAAGAAGTTGAAATTAACTTGGCGGTTATGGCTGTTCACGTTGATGATAAGCATATTGGATTTAAAACGGAACATATGGAAATTGAAACAGCGACACATTTACATCGCTTAGTTGAGTTAAACTTGGGCGATGAAGCATTACTTGAACGTGAACTATCTGAACTTATTAATACAGGTTAAGTTTATTCAATTGCGTTTAAAGCGTCATCCAGACGTGTCACAGCGATGACTTCCATTCCTATAATCTCTTGTTGTGGCATATTACCTTTTGCCACTAAAGCACGCTTAAAGCCATGTTTTGCTGCTTCATGTAAACGCTCCTGACCATTTGGAACGGGACGAATTTCCCCCGCTAAACCAACCTCACCAAACACAATCACATCAGTTGGCATAATACGATCACTTAAACTTGAAACAACTGCGAGAATAACCGCGAGATCGGCCCCCGTTTCCGTAACGCGAACACCACCAACAACATTAGCAAAAACATCCTGGTCATGTGTAACAATACCTCCATGACGATTCAACACAGCAAGCAACATCGCAAGCCGATTATGTTCTAAACCTGTAGTAACACGTCTAGGATTACTTAAATGACTTTCATCAACCAATGCCTGTACTTCAACAAGTAAAGGACGGTTGCCTTCTAAAGTCACCATTACCACGCTACCCGAAACGGCTTTCTCATGTTGTGAAAGAAAAATGGCTGAAGGATTACTGACATCACGCAACCCTTTTTCTGTCATGGCAAACACTCCTAATTCATTCACTGCACCATAACGATTTTTAATTGCACGAATCAAACGGTAACGACTACCACTATCGCCTTCAAAATAAAGAACGGTATCCACCATGTGCTCTAAAACTCGAGGCCCCGCTAAATTACCTTCTTTAGTTACATGACCAACTAAAAATATTGTTGTTTGCGTTTGCTTAGCATAGCGGACAAGTAATGCAGCACTTTCTCGTACTTGAGCAACACCACCAGGGGCAGATTGTAATTCATCGGTATAAATGGTTTGAATAGAGTCCACCACCATGACTCGTGGTTTTTCTTTTTGCGCAGTATTTAAAATATCTTCAACACGTGTTTCAACTAACAAACCTAAGCTATCTGTTTTTAATCCCAGTCGCACTGCACGCGCACTCACCTGCTGTAATGATTCTTCGCCTGTTATATATAAAGGTGTTTGCTTACCCAACTGTGTCAATATTTGTAACAATAAAGTTGATTTGCCAATACCCGGATCACCACCTAATAAAACAACCGAACCAGGCACTAAACCACCACCTAAAACACGATCAAATTCCTCACTCCCGGTTTTAAAACGACTGACATCATCTGCACTCACCGTATCTAAGCGTTGAACTTTTAAACCCTTAGCTTCACCAGCAAAACCGGCATAACGCGTTGTGCGAGATGATGCCGCAGGTGTAGAAGTAATCTCAACCAGGGTATTCCATGCACCACAATCACCACATTGACCTGCCCATTTAGGAGCCTCAGTGCCGCAATCTGTACAGCTATATAATATTTTTGCTTTTGCCATGAGAGCTATATTTCTCTGTCGCTAAGTTATATTAATGATACTACCACGAATAAATTCTTGTAAAACATCAAATTAGTGATTCTGTTTCATGTCTTTGTCATTTGAATACGATAGAATATAGAATACTGTTAACACCGAGTAATGGAATTTAAGAATGTCTTGGTTTAAAGATATTATAAAAAACAAAAAGAAAACATTAGCACAACGTTCTGAAGGGTTACTCACTGCGTTGGCTAAATCATGCGTGTATGCATGGGATAATCCGGACGAACTCGACCAAATATTGCAAGACAGCTTAAACATGTTGCCTTACTGCGAACTCATCTATGCAGTTGATACCAATGGATCACTTATTTCTTCAAATGTAGAAGCACATAAAAAAGATAATACTTTACGAGGTCGTGTTTTAAGTGGTCGTCCATACATGGAAAAAACCTTGCCCTACAAAGGTTTTACCATGTCGCCTGTCTACATAAGCACCCATAGCGGCAAGTCTTGTATAACAGTGATGCAATCGGTGACCGATGGTGACCAGGTGCTTGGATTTATCGCGGCTGACTTTGATGTTGAAAAATTACCTGTCGATAAAGATTTAAAAAAAGAAGACACTAAATGGCAGCAATATAAAGGCGATCCAGCTATCCGTGGTACACTCTTTATGCAAGAACGAGTACTGAGTGCAATGGACAAGCAGCTGGATAACGTGACAGAAATCATTAAAGAAATGATGATGCATCATGGTATTTTTCACTGCAAAATTCATTATTCAAGTTCACGTGTTTCATTTTGGACAATGGAAAACCCCTATGACTATCATATTCATCTGTTAGATGACTTAATTGATCCTGAACGCTGCCTCGCCTATTCACGACAAGAATACCCGGATATAGCGACCGTGCCACAAAATAAAATTGCTGAAGTTATGGATATGCTAAAAATATTACGTAACATGGATGAAACCGTATACTTACGTTCGGCTTCTTTTAATATTGTTAATGGTATTGTTGGACTCACTTTTTCATGTGATGGTTCACATTACATGAGTTATACAGAATTTCTTGAGTGGGATTTAGATAAGTGGTTTGGAAGTAAAACGGCCGAAGCAGAATAGTTTAATTATATTTTATTCTAATCAAAATAATTAAATTCAACCCGGCTGGTAACACTACACAATAATTCATAGGCAATGGTATCAGCAGAGTCAGCGACTTCTTCTATAGCTAATCCCTCTCCCCATAAAATAACAGGATCATTAATTTTTGCGTTTTGTTGTCCACTAAGATCAACACAAATCATATCCATCGAAACACGACCTAATAACTGTGAACGTTTGCCATTTACCAAAACCGGCGTACCTGTTTTAGCGTGGCGAGGATAACCATCGCCATATCCCGTCGCAACAATACCTACCGTCATATCTTTATCGCAAACATACGTTCCACCATAGCCAATAGCTTCGCCTTCCTTAACCACCTTAACGGCAATCAATTGAGATTTTAATGTCATGACAGGTTTTAAATTATGCTCACTTGCTTTGCTATTAATAAATGGAGAAACACCATAAAGCATAATACCTGGGCGGCTCCATGACGCATGACTTTGTGGCCAACCTAAAATACCCGCAGAGTTGGATAGGCTGAGTTTGCTACCAGGTAGCCCTTCAATACTTTGATAAAAAACTTCTATTTGTTTTAATGTTTTACCATCATGCTTATCATCGGCATTAGAAAAATGCGTCATCAATGTAATATTTTTATCTACACAACGGCATTGTTGAAGTCGATGATACACTTCAGTAACATCTTCAGGCATATAACCTAATCGATGCATACCTGTATCAATCTTTATAATAATATTAATTAAACTTGATTCGAAACCTTCGAGTAAATTAATTTGTTCTTCAGAATGAATAACGCTGTCTAATTTATATTGCGCGATCAACTCAAGTTCACCTTTAGAACTAAAGCCTTCCAATAACACAATGGGTTTAGAGATATCTGCTTCGCGCAATTCAATGGCTTCACTAATACGTGCAACAGCAAATGCATCAGCATCATTCAATGCTTGAGCAATTTTTACCATTCCATGGCCATAGGCATTCGCTTTTATAACAGCGATACAACGTGATTTTGGTGCAGCTTGTTTTGCAACGAATAAATTATGTCGGCAGGCAGAAAGATTGATGATGGCTTGCGTCATTCATAATCCTCATCATAACCACCCGTATTTGTATGATTCTCAAAGCGAGTATATTGCCCAAGAAAGGTTAAGCGCGCGGTTCCTATAGGACCGTTACGTTGTTTACCGATAATTATTTCGGCGGTACCTTTATCAGGGCTATCGTCGTTATAAACCTGATCACGATAAATAAAAATAATTAAATCCGCATCTTGCTCGATTGCGCCTGATTCACGTAAGTCAGACATAATAGGTCGTTTGTTAGGACGTTGCTCCAAACTACGATTCAGCTGAGATAATGCTATTACAGGTACACCCAGTTCTTTCGCCAAACCTTTGAGTGAACGTGAAATTTCAGAAATTTCTGTGGCACGGTTTTCTCCATTGCCTTTTGCAGATTGCATTAACTGCAAGTAATCGATCACGATCATGCCTAAGCCATGTTCACGGTGAATGCGTCGCGCACGTGAACGAACTTCCATTGGGTTTAAACCCGGTGTGTCATCGATAAAAATCGGTGCTTCATTTAAAATGCCTACTGCAGAAGTTAAACGCGGCCAATCAGCATCATCCAACTTACCCGTACGAATTTTATTTGAATCAATACGACCAAGTGATGCCATCATACGCATGACCAATTGGTCACCCGGCATTTCCATACTGAATACCGCAACAGGTTGCTTATGTTTAATTGCCGCATTTTCTACCAGGTTCATAACAAACGAGGTCTTACCCATTGAAGGTCGACCGGCAATAATGACCAGATCCGCTTTTTGTAAACCCGAGGTCATATCATCAAAGTCATCAAAGCCGGTCGGAATACCGGTATAAGCATTATCACTTTGATATAACTCATCGATACGATCGACCGCTTTTACCAACAGGTCTTGAATTTTTGCATAGCCACCTTCAGAGCGGCCACCTTTTTCCGCAATTTCAAAAACCTGGCTTTCTGCCATATCCAATAATTCAGCACTGGTACGACCATCTGGATTGTAGGCAGAATCCGCAATATCAGTGGAAACACGGATAAGTTGGCGCATCACGGAACGCTCACGCACAATTTTTGCGTACGCTTTAATATTTGCTGCGGTTGGGGTATTTTTTGCCAGCGAACCTAAATAACTCAGGCCACCAACGTTGTTTAATTCATTTCGAGAATCTAACCACTCAGAAAGGGTCACCACATCATAGGGGTTATTTTCTTCTGCTAAATCGAAAATAGCTTCATAAATTAACCGGTGATCAGCACGATAAAAATCTGCTTGCATGACAACATCTGAGACCTGATCCCAAGTTGCATTATCAATCATCAAACCGCCCAACACCGCCTGTTCTGCCTCAAGCGAATAAGGCGGTAACTTTAAAGATTCAGTTTCTGCATCCATTGGAAAAGCTGAATCAGGGTATTCTGGGACGTCTTGCTGCATGGTGTTACCTAACAATTAAAGTGACCGGAAAGAATATCACGATCATTCAAATAAAATTGCTCAATTTATAGCATTTTAAACAAAAAAAGGCTGGTTAAAAATTAACCAGCCTTTTTTAAAAGCATAAGTTCTTCTAAAGTTAGTTTTTAGCTGTCAGGACAAGGCGGTAAATGCGCGCAGAAACGGAGTGCACGATGAGTGCATGAGTATTCGAGCACACTTACAACGCAGAACTGGCTTCTAAAAATAACTTTAGTCGTGCTTTATTCAGCTTCAACTGTTAGTTGAATAGCCTGAGCTACGTCTGAATGCAGTTGGAATGAAACCTCAAACTCACCTGTATGACGAATCGCTTCAGGTAAAGAAACTTCACGACGTTCAACTGTGAAACCTGCTGCTGCTGCTGCATCAACGATATCCGTTACACCGATTGAACCAAATAATTTACCTTCTTCACCAGCATTCGCTTTGATAGTAATTGCGCCAACAGCGGCAATTGCTTCAGCACGAGACTGGGCTGTTGCTAATACTTCAGCAGCGGCTTTTTCAAGTTCTGCACGACGCGCTTCAAAATCTGCGATATTTGCAGCGTTTGCTGGTACAGCTTTTTTGCTTGGTACCAAGAAGTTACGGCCATAACCTGATTTCACATTTACACGATCACCAAGGTTACCTAAGTTAGCAACTCTTTCTAATAAAATGACTTCCATCTTTTTACCCTCAATTTAGACTACGTTTTTTTACGTAACCTTTAATTCAAATCATCTTGTGCTTTATTTGCACATAAACGAAAACGTAAATTTAACCAATTATCTAACAAACCAATAACTGCTACGAATAATAAAGCAATCGCACCATGTTGCAGTGTGAACAACATCATGACATATACGCCAATGAGTAATGATGGGCTTAACTTACATTTCGCCACAAGGTTATGTATAACGGATAAACCTTGAAACATCATTAATACAACAGCGACAAAAAATAGGTTCAACGCTATCTCATTCGCGCTTGCTATGGCAAACACCGTTATCACTAATGCAATATTTGCTGCAACCTTACCAAAACGTAACTCACGAAACTCTTGTCCAAACCCTTTTGGGTTGTATAACAAGGCTTGCCAGTAACGAGCTAATAACAAACTTAATATTTGCAATGCTAAAAACAAAGCAACTGCTGATCCTGTCATAATTCCTGACATGAAGCGCCAAAGCTTTTCTGTCTCTGGCCCTTCTTGAATCTGCATACCCGCTTCTTTTAGCATAGGTAACAACTCAGTATTTATTACTTCGTACCAATACGTTGCTGGATCGGTAAGAAAATAAAATCCTAATACCGTCAAACAACTTAATGCCGCAGCTACAACAATAGCGAGTGACATTGATGTTTTGAGTAACACGATGCTGGCTAATAGCCAAACGGGTAACCAAAACTTTAATGCTAGCTCTAAACCTATCGCAGGTTGATTCAATGCGATCCCAGTAAAAACAGTGAGTACCACTGTTGCTGCGATTAGATTAATCAAACCTTCGCGGTAGCCATGAACCAATGTCACTAAAGCAACACCGGCTATTGTAAAAATGGCTAAGGGTGAAACAATTAATGACAGCAAAGCCAAACTGACCACTGCACCAATCGCTTGTACCCGACCATGCATAATGAAACTGGCTAAAGCGCGCATGGTTTGTAACTGACCCTCTTAATCGTGAGAATCAGTGTATGGCAATAATGCAATATAGCGTGCACGTTTAACAGCTGTTGCCAACTGACGTTGATAGCGTGCTTTTGTACCTGTGATACGGCTAGGTACAATTTTTCCACTTTCAGTAACATTCGCTTTCAATGTTGCTAAATCTTTGTAATCAATTTCTTCTACTTTATCTGCAGTAAAACGGCAGAATTTTCTACGACGGAAATGACGTGACATTGTGCGTCTCCTTATTTAATAATTTAGTTATAAAGCGCTTATTCAGCAGCTTCAGGTTTAGCTTCTTCGGCTGCATCCGCAGTAGGTGCAGCAGCTGGTTTTTCTTCACGACGTGGACTGCTA
>Ga0316207_10003897_pt1 | contig 13448 bp, 12 predicted proteins | sample 6weekpyrite_MG_FD_204943 | JGI IMG/M metagenome (GOLD analysis project Ga0316207, IMG submission 204943) | Microbial mat bacterial communities from mineral coupon in-situ incubated in ocean water Damariscotta River, Maine, United States -... | ecosystem: Environmental > Aquatic > Marine >... | reverse complement strand
GTCCCTCACCGGAAGCCAATAACCTCATTGCGGGGGTGAAAATCGTCCGATTACGTCTTCATCGAGGGACCCGATCCAGAGATCACCATTTTGGTCGGGTATCACATTGGCAATAAATCCAAAACGGCCATCAGGATCGTGATAACTGTCAAGGTATTCGCCCCCTTCGGTCATTTTCAGAATAAAGCCTTGGGGCGTTCCTGCTCTCAGCCATATGGATTCGGGTAATTTTGTGATCAGACGAGTCAAAAATGGGTTTTGATGTAAAAAGCGAAGGATCGGGACACGTTGTGTGTCCATGGCGATATAGAGATTGCCTTGACCGTCTCCCATTAAACCATCGGGAATACCGGGAAGATTATCGTCTATGATTTCCATAGTCCCGGCTTGAGGGCCTTCTATCCAATAGCGCGACAAGCGATATCGGTATGTTTCAAGGAAAAACACCGAACGGCCATCGGCCGCCATGGCGACACCATTTGCAAAATACAGATCTTCTACCAGGGACCGAGTTTCGCCAGATCTTGGATCAAAGGACAGAAGTGAGCCATAGGGCCGGTTTTCAGCCATGTCATATTGATAGCTGGGTTCTCCCACAGCGTTGGGCCATTTCCAGCTGGCATCTGTAAAATATATAATTCCATCCGGGCCTATGTCCAAGTCGTCAGCAAAGCCAAAGGCTCGACCGTTGACGCTTGTGGACAGGGTTTCGACTTCACCAGAGGCGATATTTACTGCGTACAGCCCGTCTGAGGCTGCGACAATCAGATTGCCTTGGTTATCCCATTGAAGTCCTAGGGCGGGATATTCTGAAACCTGAGCCATTGTTTCGGCAGACCAGACGCCATTATCCGAGGTAAGCTTGCTAATGCTGCCATTTGTCTGACTGGCGTAAATGTTCCCGTCTGGATCAATGGCGATATCTTCCGAATTGGAGATAATGCCTCTCCCGATCTCTTCAGCTAGCCCCAATCTCCCGCGTGGCTCTAATATGCCTGTCAAAGTTGGTGCGACAGGTTCTTCCCAATAGGCAGGGTCAACTTTGGCCGGCCAAATAAAAATCAAGCCTAGCAAGGCAATGATAATCGCCAAGGTGACCGTAAATATGCGTGCCATGGAAATTCCCCCTGACATGCATATTACTCATATTCTTCGAAATTAGCAGCCCATAAATTGATTTTTGGGTCCCGAGATTATGTCTTGCAGGTTGAAGTATGGAATTTATGGACCGGCTTCGGTATGCATTGGGGTTCTTTCAATCACTAGTATGGACAAGCGATCATGGCCGGACATTCCAAATGGGCAAATATTCAGCACCGCAAGGGGCGTCAGGATAAAGTTCGCTCGAAATTATTCTCCAAATTTTCCAAGGAGATTGCTATCGCCGCCAAAATTGGCGGTCCGGACATTGAAGCCAATCCGCGTTTGCGCCTTGCGGTCGCGACAGCCAAACAACAATCCATGCCCAAGGATAATATCCAACGTGCCATTGACAAGGCGACCGGCGGTGACATGGAGAATATGGAAGAAATTCGCTATGAGGGCTTTGGCCCAGCCGGAATTGGCGTCATTGTCGAAGTGTCGACCGACAACAAGAACCGGGCTGCCATGGAAGTTCGCACGGCCTTTGCCAAAAATGGCGGCAATCTAGGTGAAACGGGTTCTGTTTCATTCATGTTCGATAATGTGGGGGAAGTTCGTTTCCCAATAAGTGTGGCCAATGAAGACGCTATGATGGAAGCTGCACTTGAAGCCGGTGCCGAAGATGTTGATCAGGAAGCGGGCGACGAGGAAAATGAGGGACAACACGTCATTTACACATCGCGCGAAGAGCTGATGGACATTGCGACCACCCTTTCGGGTCAATTTGGTGACCCCGTCTCTGCCAAGATTATCTGGAAACCACAAAACCTGATTGAGGTGACTGGTGATAAGGTGGCGGGTTTGATGCGAATGATGGAAGCTTTGGAAGACAGTGATGATGTTCAAAATGTCTATGCCAATTTTGATGTATCGGATGAAGACATGGCTGGGTTGAGCGAGTAAACTTTCAACGGATTATTTGCGGAAATTGAAAGCCACACAGAGCGATAATTTTTGTGGTTTCAAGGGGGAAATATGTCTCATCGGGTCATCCCGGTTGTTATGTCGGGTGGTGTCGGGTCCCGATTGTGGCCTATGTCAAGGCGAGATAAACCCAAGCAATTACAAGAATTGACTGGAGCCATGACCATGCTCCAGGAAACCCTTTCTAGGGTTTCAACTAATACAAACCAAATGAATTTCGTTGAGCCGATTATAGTTGCCAACCAAAGGCATGGTTCTGCTATTGAAGGTCAATTAGATGGAGTTATTGGCTCCGGACACACACTTGTATTGGAACCGGAGGGCCGGAATACCGCCCCTGTTGTCTCTATTGCAGCAGATTTGGCCAGTCAGGTATCCGATTCTCTCATTCTTGTACTACCTGCCGATCACCATATTGTGGATGAAGCTGGTTTCAGGTCAGCCATAAGCCGGGGTGCAGAATTGGCTTCCCAAGGACAATTGGTCACATTTGGTATTCAACCGAGTGGTCCTGAAACTGGCTATGGTTATATTCAAGCGGGCCAGAAAATGGGGCCCGGATTTAACGTTGCCGCCTTTGTGGAAAAGCCTGACCAGCAAACGGCTGAAATGTATTTGAGTGAAGGCAATTATTTCTGGAATGCCGGTATTTTTCTGTTTCGGGCTGACACCGTTCTGGCTGAAATGGAAACGCATTGCGGTGAGATAGCTAGGTGTTCTCGGGAAGCTTTGGCTCATTCAAATCGGGATGGACAAACGATTGCCCTGGATAAAGCGCTGTTTTCTAAATGCCCGTCAGAATCTTTTGATTATGCCGTGATGGAAAAAACCGACAGGGCTGTTGTCGTCCCTATGGATGTGGGTTGGAGTGATGTCGGGGCATGGAATGCGCTTTGGGAAATGGCCGACAAAGATGAGCGGGGGAATGCTTGCCTTGGTGATGTGACGCTGCTGGATACAGATAATCTCTATGCCAGGGGGGAGGGCATCAAGGTGACGGCTCTGGGTGTTCGTGATCTGGTTATTGTTGCCACCAAAGATGCTGTCATGGTGATGCCGACGGAAAAGGCACAGGATGTGAAATCCATTGTTGAGGCGCTTGAGAAAGAGGGACGAAATGACCTTCTTTAAAGCCCTTTTCGTCCGATCCCATATCAAGTCATGTCAATAGCTCAACGCGTCAAGCTATGGGCTAGTAATGCGGCCCTGCCCTTGTGGTCTGAGCAAGGCGTGGATCGTAAGCATGGCGGGTTCGTTGAAAGTCTGGATATGGAGGGGCAAGCCAATGTCCTTCATGCCCGGAGAGTGAGAACTCAGGCCCGACAAATATTTTCCTTTGCTCATGCTTATAATGTTGGCTGGGCCAGTGATTATGCTGTGGCGATTGAAGGTCTTGCCTATCTGACAGACAAAGCCTGGATGGTTGGCGGTGTTCCGGGGTGGGCTCAATGCCTTGATGAAACAGGCCGTGTGACCAATCCGGTTCGGGATTTGTATGATCATGCATGTGTCTTGCTGGCGCTGGCAGCTGCTTTTAAGGCCAGTGGGGATGCGCACTGCCTCGAACTGGCTGACCAGACATTGGTTTTTCTGGATGAGACCCTTGCTGAGAAAAGTGGTGGGTTTGCAGAAAATCCAGAGCGATTACTACCTCGACGTCAAAATCCGCATATGCATTTATTTGAAGCCTTTTTGGTTCTGTATGAAGTGAGTGGAAATATCAACTATTTGCGAAGGGCAGACGATATCCACGCTTTATTTGACCGAGTATTTTTTGATCCTGACGCCAAAATGTTGAGAGAATATTTTACAGGTAATTGGGAAGGATGGGCTCAGGGTGGGCGTGATATCTGGGAACCTGGTCATCATGGCGAATGGGTGTGGTTACTAAAAAAGTACGCTAATTTCAAACGATTACCTGTGCATGTTGGTGCCAAGGTTATTTTTGATAAGATCGTTCTGTCAGGAATAAATCCAAAGACGGGATTGTTGTTTGGCCAAATGGGCTCTGAAGACAGTATTCATGAAGCGCCAAGCCGAACCTGGATGCAGACAGAATATATCAAGGCATTGCTGGCCCGGCATGAAGAAGGTGATGGTTCGGCTGCTCATCGCGTGGAGCAGGCGGTCGATACGCTCTTTAAATATCACCTTGATCCAGCGATTTCAGGAAGTTGGGTCGATCAAATTGACCATGCGGGATTGGCGGTTTCCGATCATGCACCGGCCAGTAGCTTATACCATTTGCTGTATTGCATGACAGAAATTGAGCGTGTTCTGGGTTCAAACTAGCAGTTTGGACGCGGCTGACAGGGCGTGGGGGCGCGTTGACGGGGTGTTGAGGGGGCATTGGGGAGTGCTTTCTTGAGCTTGAAGCCAAGGCGCTCTACTTATCTTGCCAGACGATGTTTTCCCGAGATCAAAACAAGAGGCCAAAGTGTCCATATCCGAACTGAAAACCCATGCCCGGCGCCTTGAAACTCTCAATTTGAGACATTTGGTCGATACGGAAGCGAAACGATCTGACGATTTGTTATTCCGTCATGCCGGTCTGGAACTGGATGCGAGCAAGCAGCGCATTGATAGTCCCGCTTGGAATGCCTTGCTGGAGTATGCGGAAAATCTTGACCTGACCGGACGTATCAATTCGCTTTTATCCGGGGGTGTTGTCAATGCGACGGAGGGGCGTCCGGCCCTGCACACGGCCTATCGATGCGGGGCGAAGATAGAAGGCTCAAAGGAAGCCGATATTGTTGAGTGCACCCAGGCACAAACGCGGGCTTTTACCGAGCGTGTCCGGTCGGGAGACTATCAGCCCAGTGGCAAGCCTGTAGAGCGCGTTATCAATATCGGTATCGGTGGTTCGGATCTGGGCCCACGCCTGGTTGCCGATGCCCTTGCCGATTTTGCTTCTAAGGGTCCTGAATTGCGTTTTGTGGCCAGTCTTGACCCGTCTGATCTGGAAGATGCGCTTGAGAACTGTGATCCAAAATCTGTTCTGTTCATTGTCGCGTCCAAATCCTTTTCGACCCAGGAAACGCTGTTGACGGCCCAGGCCGCACGGTCTTGGCTGGCTGACAAGATAGGCTCTGACAATGTCGGCGCTCATTTTGCTGCTGCCTCGGCCGCGCGCGACAAGGCTGAAGCCTTTGGCCTTGATCCGGAACTGATCTTTGATTTCCCTGATTGGGTGGGCGGACGATATTCGGTCTGGAGTGCGGTGGGTCTTAGCCTTGAAATTGGTCTTGGCCCGGATGTGTTTGCGTCTTTTCGTGCCGGTGCAAAGGCGATGGATCAGCACTTTGCAACCGCCCCTCTGGCTGAAAGCCTGCCTGTGGTGAAGGGCCTGATCGATTTTTGGAACCGAGCCGCCCTGGGTTATCCCAGCCGGTGTGTGGCAGCCTATTCGGTGCGCCTTGGCAAGCTGGCTGATTATTTCCAGCAATTGGAAATGGAATCCCTCGGCAAGTCTGTTGCCTTGAGCGGAGAACCGGCAAAAACGCCCGGTGGCGCGCTTGTCTGGGGTGGGTGCGGCACAGAAATTCAGCATTCATTTTTTCAGTGGCTGCACCAGGGCACAGATGTCGTGCCGGTCGACTTTGTTGGGGTGGCACGACATTTTTCCAGTGATAATGAACGCGAACGGGCTTTGGCGGCCAATCTGGCAGCGCAGGGGGCAGCACTTCTTGATGGGCGAGCAGTTGATCCGTCAGATGAGCCAGAGCTTGCAGCGCACAAATCCATGCCGGGTGGTCGTGGCTCGTCCACCTTGTTACTGGATGATCTGACACCAGCCACATTGGGGGCTCTCTTGGCATTGCATGAGCACAAGGTGTTCGTTGAAAGTGTGCTCTATGACATCAACCCGTTCGATCAATGGGGGGTGGAGCTGGGAAAAGTGCTGATGAAAGGTATTTTGGAAGGCGATTTCTCCAGCTATGACGCCTCGACACAGGCCCTGTTGAAACGCACCGGGGCTCCTTCGAGATAAAATCATGATTGCCTGGCGAATCTGGCTACAGTTTTTGCGGGCAAGACAGGGGCGATTATGACCGCACTGACCGAGACGCAAACAACCCGGATGGCCAATGCTATTCGGGCGCTTTCCATGGACGCGGTTCAGGCCGCCAAATCCGGCCATCCCGGTATGCCGATGGGTATGGCTGATGTGGCGACCGTTTTGTGGTCGAAACATCTCAAATTTGATCCCGCCGCTCCGGCATGGGCTGATCGTGACCGCTTTGTTCTGTCCGCAGGACACGGTTCAATGTTGTTGTATTCCTTGCTTCACCTGACCGGCTTTGAAGATATGAGCCTGGAGCAGATCAAAAATTTCCGCCAGACCGGCGCTTTGACCGCCGGTCACCCTGAACATGGCCATACACCGGGCGTGGAGGCGACGACCGGCCCGCTGGGGCAGGGCATTTCCATGGCTGTGGGCATGGCGCTGGGCGAGCGAATTCTGAACGCCAAATATGGCGATGATCTTGTCGATCACAAAACCTTTGTCATTGCCTCTGACGGTGACCTTCAGGAGGGCATCAGTCATGAAGCGATATCACTGGCCGGCCACTGGAAATTGAACCGCCTGGTGGTCCTGTGGGATGACAATGAAATTCAGATCGATGGCCCGACCAGCCTGTCTGAATCTACCGATGTGCTCAAACGTTTTGACGCGGCCGGTTGGGCGACCAGCCGGATTGACGGCCATGATCATGCGGCGATTGATGCCGCTCTTGAAGCAGCCAAATCAAGCGATAAACCCGTGCTGATTGCGTGCCGGACCGTGATCGGTTTCGGGGCACCCAACAAGGCAGGTACGGCTGGAAGCCATGGCGCTCCTCTGGGCGATGAGGAAATTGCTGGCACGCGCAAGGCACTGGGCTGGGATCATGCTCCGTTTGAAATTCCCGATGATGTTTATGCCAATTGGCGAACATCCGGATCAGCTGAGGCGCATGAAGCCTGGCGTGAACGGTTGGGAGAGTCTGAAAAAGCCGATGATCTGGTCGCTCAACTTTCTGGTGAACCGGGTGAGCGAGAATTGGAAGCGCTCAAAGCCTGGCGTTTGCAAGTGGCTGAAGAGCGGCCCAAGCTGGCGTCCCGTGCGGCATCGGGCAAGGCATTGTCCGCGATTATTGATAGCTGGCCGAGCCTGGTGGGCGGGTCGGCTGATCTGACGGGATCAAATCTGACCAAAACGCCTGGAGCAGATGCTGTTTCGGCTGAAAATTATGATGCGCCCTATATCCATTTCGGTGTGCGCGAACATGGCATGGCCGCTTGTGCCAATGGCTTGTCCTTGCATGGCGGCTTTCGGGCGCATGTGGCGACATTCCTGGTGTTTGCCGATTATTGTCGTGGTGCCATGCGTTTATCATCTTTGATGGAACAGCCGGTTATCTATGTGATGACACACGATTCCATCGGGCTGGGCGAAGATGGTCCAACCCATCAACCAGTTGAAACTCTCGCTTCCCTGCGGGCGATGCCGAACATGCATGTTTTCCGTCCGGCTGATGCGCTGGAAACAGCGGAAGCCTGGGAGTTGGCGCTCAAGCGTCTGGATGGACCCAGCGTGCTGGCCTTGTCGCGACAGGGTCTGCCTTTCCTTCGTGAGGATGACGGCAAGGATAATTGTTCAGCCCGCGGTGCTTATACTCTGGTTGAAACAGAGGGTGAGCCGGATGTGGTTCTCATTGCCACAGGTTCTGAAGTATCCTTGGCTGTTGAAGCGGCGAAGAGCCTAGCTGACGAAGGCATTGCCGCGCGAGTTGTCTCGGCTCCCTGTCTTGATCTGTTCATGGAGCAGGACGAAGCCTATCGGGACCGGATTTTACCAAGGCGCATCCCACGCGTTGGCGTTGAGGCGGCGCTTCGATATGGCTGGGACAGCATTATCGGTATCAATGGCGGTTTTGTTGGCATGACCGGTTTTGGGGCCAGTGCCCCCGCCGGGGAATTGTATGAAAGCTTTGGTATTACGACCGAGGCTGTCATTGCAGCGGCCAAGGCCTGCCAGAACTCCTGAATTCTGAGACGTCAAAATGAAAAAACGGCCCGTTGAAAAACGGGCCGTTTTTTGTGGATTGTCAAAACAATCAGGCCGGGTCGGCAAGACCATAGGCGAAGATTTTCTGGACGGTTTCTTCAGCTTGTCCTTCTTCCATACCGGTAAAGGTTTCGGCTGAAACTTCACCACCATCAAGAAGAATGTGAAGACCCGCTTCTGCGGATGCCGGGAAGCGAACCTCGCCGCCTGCCGTGATGATGACGATATTGTCGCCATCTTCAGCCATGCGCCAGGGAACCAGGTTCTTCAGCCGGAATTTCTGACCTTCTTTGAGGGGGGTCTGGAAACCGACAATGGTTCCGGCTGTATTGGGGTTGCGAGAACGGATGAAGTTATCGACGAAGAGGTCAAAGGATTCTTCCAGATCGGCGTCTTTGGCCAAAGCTTCTGTCAGTGATTTGAACGTGGCGATGGCTTCGGTGCGATCAAAATCAGGCCGGGCATAACCGGCGGGCAGGGCTTTGCGGAAATCCGGGTTGCGAAGGGCAACTTCAGACACAGCTTCCAGCATCAAATCAGCCCAGGTTTTGACAATCAGGCCAACTGTGATGTGCAAGGAAGCTTCATCACCATGGGTTCTGGCATCATGCATCAAGCCGCGAGGCACATAGATGCAATCGCCTGCATTCATGACAAACTCTTCCGTTGGCTCACCAATTTCATGGTCACCGGCACGGAAGCCTTCGCCCCGATAAGGGTTTTCCACCGGCGTGTCATAGAAGCGCCAGGCTTTGGAGCCAGAGATTTGCATGACCAAAACATCGTGGTCATCGTAATGGGTCTTGAAGCCCTGAGAGTCCGGTGGGGTCAGATAAATATTGGTCTGGACATGGCAGGACAATATGTTTTCAAGAGCGCGGCAAAAACCTGCCAGGGCTGCATCGCTTTGATGCAATTGCGGCAAGATGATTGTGGCTCCGTTTTGAAAATGACGTGCGACAGCCCCACGATCCACATAGCCGGATGTGAATGTATAATCTTCCCGTGAGAGCTCAGCTTTTGCTGATGTCATATCCAGGGATCCTGCGGGGAAATCGATATTAGTGATCAAATCATCGATTTTCTGCAGTGACAGTAAGTCCAGATAGCGTTTCGGGTCATTGCGTTTGGCTATCAGGGATTTTTTTTCATGGTATTCGCCAAAAAATTGCTTCGATCCGACTGGATCAAGCAGGTATTTGATGACGTCATTGGTCCATGGTTGTTTGGTCATGTTTAGTTCCCCTGATTGTTTTGGGGTTATCATAAAGAATAGTGGTTCTTAGCGAAGACTGTCGATCTGCGGCGGATCGTCGCTTTTGCCGGGTGCAAATGCAAACGGGCAAGACCCGATCAAGGTCTTACCCGTTTGAAAGCGTGTTATTGGCCGGTCAGTTTCCGCGACCTCGACCTGCCGGATCGGCATAGGTTCCGCTATCGCTATCGGTATAGCCGGAATTTCCGCGTCCACGACCCGCTGGATCGGCATAGGAGCCTGAATCGCTGTCGGTAGCGCCAGAGCTCCTGCCGCGACCCCGGCCTACGGGATCAGCATAGGAACCTGAGTCATTATCGGTGACACTGCCACCGCGCCCGCGCCCTGCCGGGTCTGCGTATGTGCCGGTATCGCTATCCGTCAGACCTCTGCCTACTCCGCGTCCACGGCCAGGTGGGTCGGCATAGCGCCCGCTATCACTGTCTGTGGCCCCTGAGCCACTTCCGCCGCGGCCTCTGCCAGCCGGGTCGGCATAGCTACCACTATCGCTGTCAGTCAATCCGGTGCTTCCTCGCCCGCGTCCGACAGGGTCAGAATAAGAGCCGGTATCGCTATCTGTGATACCACCACCGCGCCCGCGTCCGACGGGATCGGCATAACTGCCGCTATCACTATCGGTTATTCCTCCTCCGGAGCCATGCCCGGCCGGATCGGCATAGCGACCACTGTCACTGTCTGTGACGCCGGTTCCGCGCCCGCGACGGCCTTGACCTGGCGGGTCTGCATAGGCTCCTGAATCACTGTCTGAGAAACCTGAAGAGCCTCGTCCACCGCCAACTGGATCATAGGGATCAGAGTCCGTATAGCCCGTTGTCGCACATCCGGAGACGGCACCGGTGGCACCTGTTGCCAGTGCGGCACCGGCAACCCGTGTCATGAATGAGCGTCGGCTCAATTTGCCTTTTTTGGCCATGATTAAATTCTCCCGTAAACAAAAAAGGGCGCGTCATGATGAGTGACCCGCCCTTTTCGATAATCAATAGGTGATGTTCACCTTAATATCCCGGACGACCCCGGCCACCTGGATCAGAACACCCGCCTGTATCGGAATCCGTTGTTCCGGAACGGACAGGTCCGCGTCCACGGCCCCCCGGATCAGAACACCCGCCTGAATCACTATCGGTTCGGCTTCCGCGACCATTTCCGACTGAGTCATTCGGGTCAGAATCGGTCAGGCCCGTACGAGAGCCACGACCATTTCCGACAGAATCGTTCGGGTCAGAATCGGTCAGGCCTGTACGAGAACCACGACCATTTCCGACAGAATCATTGGGGTCGGAATCAGTCAGGCCCGTATTATTGGGTCTGCCGCGTCCCCGACCCACTGGATCAGAATAGCTGCCTGAATCGCCATCAGTCACGCCGGTGGTGCCGCCTCGTCCGCGACCGGCTGGGTCTGCCCAGCTGCCTGAATCATTGTCGGTCAGACCAGAGCTTCCCCGCCCACGCCCAGCCGGGTCAGCATAGCTACCCGTATCGCTGTCCGTGTAATTGGATGATCCACGGCCATACCCTCCGCGATCAGCATAACTGCCGGAATCGCTGTCTGTGTGGCCGGTGCGACCATAACCGCTTCGGTCAGCATTAGAGCCCCCGTCACTGTCGGTTCTGCCGGTATAGCGTTGCGCCTGCGCCGTTCCCGCAATGACACCGGCAGCGCCTGTAGCGACGGCAGCGCCAGCGACCTTTGTCATGAATGAGCGACGGCTCAGTTTACCTTTTTTGGCCATGAGGCCCTCCTTGGTATCAAAGTGTACAGGCGAACCCCACCGCCTGTACTATGATCCTCGCGTGGAATTATTATCGGCTTGGGCCGCGACCGCGTCCGCCCGGGTCTGTACAGCCAGATCCGTCACTGTCTGTGTAACCGGTATTGCCACGGCCATAGCCACCATTGTCAGCGCAACTGCCGCTGTCACTATCTGTCAGGCCTGTACGGGATGTGCCGTGATTGGCCATGTCACCTGAATCTGAATCGGTAATGCCTGTGCGGGCGGCACCATCAACAGGATCTGCATCTGTATAACGCTGCATCATTGTGGCTGTTGCCGCTGCGCCAACGGCTCCGACTGCGATTGTTCCACCTGCTACGCGTGTCATGAATGAGCGACGGCTCATTTTACCTTTTTTAGCCATTTGTCGTATTTCCCCTAATTAAGGCCCCCGAAATGTAAGCGGTGAGCGAGTTGTTTCTGCAGGACACTCTACGCGTGAAATGCCCGTGTGGTCAAATGTCGCAGCAATATTATTTTTCCTTTATAAACAAATGGATAACAAAATATATTGAGAATGTATCGCAAGAGCAACAAGAATGAGAAGCAATCGCAAAGCTGTGTGAGCTTTTTGATGCAACTTGACGAAGAATTTAATATATGTTCACGACTTGTTCTTTTTTGAATGAGAGTGCTATGTATCATTTGGTATCAGGGGCAAATTGAACAGGTGATGACCAAAACGATTCGAATTCTGGGGATAGACCCCGGTTTAAGGCATATGGGGTGGGGCGTTATCTCGATGAACGGAACCCGGCTCTCTGCCATTGATCACGGTGTGGTCTCACCGCCTACAGATGCCCCTATGGCGATGCGGCTCAATCATATCTTTGATGCTGTTTCCGAACTGGTCCGTATTCATCAGCCCCATGAAGCAGCGATCGAGGAAGCCTTTATGGCCAAGAATGCAGGCTCGGCTTTGAAACTGGGTCAGGCCCGGGCTGCTGCGATGTTGCCACCGGCGCAGGCCGGGCTTGTGATCGGGGAATATGCCGCACGATTGGTGAAAAAATCCGTGGTCGGGACAGGTGGCGCAGACAAATCCCAGATCGCAGCCATGATCGGCGTTTTGCTGCCCGGCACCAAAGCGTCTACCGATGCCGCTGATGCGCTGGCGATCGCGATTTGTCATGCCCATCATCGCAAGGTTCAAGCATTGGGGAGTGTGGCATGATTGGATTACTGAAGGGGATTGTCGAGGCGGTTGGGGCCGATGAAATTGTCCTTGATGTTGCCGGTGTGGGCTATCTGGTTGGTGCCAGCGCGCAAACTCTGGCCCGCTTGGAGCCGGGGATGTCGGCTGTCCTGCATATAGAAACGCATGTCCGCGAAGATGCCTTCAAACTGTACGGCTTTCTGGATGATGCCGAGCGGTCCTGGTTTGTACATTTGCAGGGCATTCAGGGCGTGGGTGCAAAAGCAGCCTTGGCTTTGCTCGACGTGATGCCGGTCAATGAGCTGGCCAATGCTGCGGCGCTGGGTGACAAATCGGCCTTCGGTCAAGCCAAGGGTGTGGGTCCGAAACTGGCCATGAGACTGGCCACCGAATTAAAAGGCAAAACACCGCCTCAAGGGCGCAGCTTTTCCATCGGTTTGAAACCGCATTCTGTTGCGGGAGAGAGCGTTCAGCCGTCTCCTGCAAAGACGACTGAAAACGTCGGAGTAGCCCGTGAAGATGCCGTTTCAGCCCTGCTCAATCTGGGTTATCACGAGACCATGGCCCGGGAGGCGGTTGCCACGGTTTTGCGTGAGGATGGTCCCGACGCTGCCTTGGGCGATGTGATCCGGAATTCCTTGAAGGAATTGGCTCCGTGAAGGGGTCCGGGCTATCTTTCTGCGGGACAGGGCGGGGATCAATGATTGTCGCGGGTATGCGGATCATTATAGGTCTGGGCGATCATGACTGACTCACAATCGACGATATCCGATGATCGTTTGATCGATCAGGGCCCTCAAACCGGCGATGGGCATGACAAGGCATTGCGGCCTTTGTCCTTTTCGGACTTTGTCGGGCAAAAAGCGGCGATATCCAATCTGAAAGTCTTTGTTGAGGCGGCGCGGCGGCGCGAAGAGGCACTGGATCATGTCTTACTGTCTGGTCCGCCCGGGCTGGGCAAGACCACTCTGGCCCAAATCGTGGCACGGGAGTCCGGCGTGGGTTTTCGGGCGACATCCGGTCCTGTCATTGCCAAAGCGGGTGATCTGGCAGCGATTTTGACTAATCTTGAGCCGCGCGATGTTCTGTTTATTGACGAAATTCATCGACTGTCCCCGGTGGTGG
>Ga0316207_10003896_pt1 | contig 13448 bp, 12 predicted proteins | sample 6weekpyrite_MG_FD_204943 | JGI IMG/M metagenome (GOLD analysis project Ga0316207, IMG submission 204943) | Microbial mat bacterial communities from mineral coupon in-situ incubated in ocean water Damariscotta River, Maine, United States -... | ecosystem: Environmental > Aquatic > Marine >... | reverse complement strand
AAAGCCTTTCCAGAACCACTCGGTTACCCCCATATGTATGTCTCTGAGCAAAATGGCAGTGTTCTATGGTCGCAGGACACCGCTGAGTTTCTGAGTAACGGAAAGTACACCCGTGAATCGTTTCTGGCCTTTTTTAAGCGCTGGCAAACCCAGCAACAAAACAGCAATACCCCAAGCCAACAGAAAAGCTGAATGATAATGAATAATGATATGATCAACCGTCGCCAGTTTATCCAGCTGATAGCGGCTTTAAGCGCCAGCTGGCCACTCGCAGGACTTGCAGGTGAACAGATACTGGGCAGGTCGCATGATGAAATTTACCAGAACCTGAGCGACCCGTGGCTAACCCTGGCTGAAGTCCAGGAACACCTGTTTCCCGCCGATGCTTCTTCACCCGGTGCAAAAGATATCAGTGCATTGCGGTTTCTAAGCAATATGTTAGATGCCCCCGATACTGACGCAGAAGAAAGAGAGTTTATTTTTAAAGGCGTTGGCTGGTTAAATGACCTTGCAAAAACAACCCACCAGAAAACCTTTATTCAACTCAGTACTGATAAAAAAGAAAGTATTCTGAGAAAAATTGAAAGCAGTAATGCAGGAAGCCGCTGGCTATCATTAATGATGAGCTACCTGATAGAAGCCCTGCTAAGCGATCCGGTTTACGGTGGCAATAGAAACCGTAAAGGCTGGGAATGGCTGGAACATATCCCCGGTTACCCCACCCCATCGCCCCAGAATGTGTACTTCAGACTCAATGGCAGCTTTAATGAAAACACCCGCCGGAGAACCAAGGCATGAGCCCTCTAGATGCTAAGGATTATGATGTATGCGTTGTTGGCAGCGGCGCAGGTGCCGGCCCGGTTATCTCTGAGCTGGCCAAAGCGGGAAAGTCGGTTTTAGTGCTGGAAAAAGGCCCCTGGCTGACCGAAAAAGACTTTTTCAAAGACGAAATGGCCTGCTGTCGTCGTAGCACTTATACTCCCAGCTTAAATGATGAGCAGCATGTTCTCGAAGAAGAAACCCGCGATGGCGGCTGGGTCAGTGAGCCCACTTCTGAATCGGGCTGGGATTTCTGGAATGGTAATGTGGTGGGTGGCGCTTCTAATTTTATGAGCGGTTTTTTCTATCGCCTGAAACCTAAATACTTTCGCCTGCTCTCAGAATTTGGCCCAATAAAGGATGCCAATGTGGTGGACTGGCCCATTAGCTATGATGATATGGAGCCTTATTTCACAAAAGCTGAAACTGAAGTGGGAATCTCCGGTAAGGTGGTTAAGCACAAGTTTCAGGAACCCAGATCAACCCAGGACTTCCCCTACCCGCCCACCGCTGAACATCCGGTGGTGAAACGTATTGATAAAGCCTGTGATGAATTACAGCTACAGTCTTTACCGACACCCAGGGCGATACTTTCAAAACCTGAAGGCCAACGCAATAGTTGTGAATACTCCGGCTACTGTGGCAGCTATGGCTGTTCATCCGGTGCTAAAGGCAGCTCACGAGCCGCCCTGCTGGATAGTGCCGTCAGTACCGGCCACTGCGAAATCCGCCCTCACTCAAAAGTGTTTAAACTTAAAAGCAATGCACAGGGCAAGGTCGTAGAAGCACTTTATTATGATAAGCAAGGCAAGGTTCAATCGGTCACAGCAAATATTTTTGTAGTGGCCTGTCATGCCATAGAAACCTCTCGCCTGCTACTAGCCTCAAGCGGGCCTAAACACCCAAATGGACTTGGCAACAACTACGCTCAGCTTGGAAAAAACCTGCTGTTTTCCGCAGGCGGTTCCGGCACCGGTGAGTTTCACTACAAACAGATGGATAAACTTTCCGCAACGGCAATGAAAACACGGGGCCCTTTTGTGAATCGAGGATTGCAGGAATGGTATTACTTTAATGACAAATCTTTTGGGGGTGAGGCTAAAGGTGGTGTCATCGATTTTCTTTTACGGCATCCAAACCCAATATCAAAAGCCATGTCAACTCGCTGGAATGATAACGACACACTCAACTGGGGACACGATCTTAAACGTGATTTAAAAGCCGTATTTACAGAATCACAGGATTTACGTTTTGAAGTATTTAATGACTGGCTGCCCACCGATAACTGCTTTGTAAGTCTGGATAACAGTGTAAAAGACAAGTGGGGGTCGGCTGTTGCTAAGGTTCGCCTCGGTTACCATGAGCACGATTTAAAAGTCGGCGAATTTTTAGCGGCTAAAGCCGAAATGGTATTAAAGCAAATGGGCGCCACCAATATACGCTCCAGTGTTAGTGGCTCCCCCCCAGCAAACCTTGTCGCCGGTGGCTGCCGTTTTGGCAATGACATAAAAACCTCTGTGCTCGATGCCGACTGTAAAGTGCATGATGTCGAAAACCTGTATGTGACCGATGGAAGTTTTATGCCTACCGGTGGTAGTGTCCCCTATACCTGGACCATTTATGCGAACGCGTTTCGAGTCGCGGATATAATTAAGCAGCGCGTTTAATTTCTAAGACTACCAAGTCAATTACAGGCTAAATTAAGTAATGCTGAACCTGTAACTTTTTAATAAACATAAGGTAAAATCTCCCCCGCCCCCTCTTTATCAATGAGGGAAATTAAAATCGTTTCCTTCATCTGGACAATTATGTGAGTACATTTCGGGTAGTGGATAATATAGAAATCCAGACTACCCTTAATTTCTAATGCCACCAGGTCAATTACAGGCTAAACTAAATGGTACTGAACCAGTAACCTTTTAAAAACATACCAAGAAAAATCATCCCCCTTTGAAAAAAGGGGGAGCGAGGGGGATTCGATTATAATACTTAAACAGGTCAGCATCATCTGGGTAACTGGACTCATTACCGCCGTTCCCTACGCTGCTTATTATTTACTCTTTGAAGCAAACCGTGATGAGTATGCCCTGCTTATAACGTTTATTCTATTCTGGATTTTTGGTTTCTGGGGCCTCATTGGTCCCATTCTATCTGCCATAAAAATAAGAAAAGTCTTCAAAGCTTTAGAACAGGTCCATTCAAAAGAAAAACTTCAGAAGGTAATTAACAGTAAAGACTCTGAAGAAGCCGCAATAGAATTTATTGCCAGCGAAAATAAAATACCCAAATTTATAGCAAAAAAACTATTCACGCGTATTACAAACAATCTAATAAAACTATGAAATATCTTGCACTATTACTTATTCTATTTACACCTTGCCTGAGTCTGGCAGTTGAGAAAAATTTTATCAGGGAGTACACCTATAAAGCCAGCGACCTTGATAGCAAAGTTTCTGCCAGAAAAAACACGCTCGACCTGATTAAAGCCAGCGTGCTTGAGGAAATTATTAGCTATACACATAATGCAAACACACTTGAACAGGCGCAGGCTAATCAACAGTTTCGTTCGTCATTTATTCAAAGCACCACCTCTTCGACCGCTGGCTTTTTAAAAGCTAAAATCCTGGAAGAAAACTGGAATGGCTTTGAGATGAATATAAGGGCGAAAATCACAGCCGACCCCGAAAAAATACGTAACGAACTGGAAAGGGCACTGGCTCTAACGCCTGAACCTCGGTCACCGGCCCAGTCAAACCTGGCACAAAATCCACCCACCCCAACCCCAACCGTACCAGGTATTCCGGTAATGACTACCGCACCGGATTACAGTGGCTATGTCAGAGCCGCACAGTTTGTACAGGTTGTGGTTCTATTACAGCCTTTAAAATTAACCATGCAGGAATATCATATGAGCTATGGGGAATGGCCATCATCATTATCCCAGCTAAACCTTAGCCCGGATGAAATGACCGATGGAAAGTACCTTGATAAAGTCCGCCTGGGTAAAGACGGTTTAATATTTGCTTACCTGAGCAATGTTTTTGGTGAAAGAAAATATCTATCACTGCAACCAAAATCAATTATGGGCGGTATGAATACACGCTGGGACTGTAACACTAACCTGAACACACAAAGCATTAAGAACCAGCTTGCACAAAGCTGTACACATAACAGGAATTTGAAATATAAATAAGACAGTCTGCGTTTTTTTAAAATAGTACAGATGCATCAGCCAGGTATTTTATTATTTGTAAGAACTAAACACTTAACTGTTCCAGCAGAATGGATATTTCTTCTGCCTTTATACGATCAAAACTGGCTTGATCAAAAACCAGCATAGCACCGCTTAATTCATACCAGGTAAACCCGCTACTCCAATCTGGCACCTTAACAGCTCCCTGTGCCTTGCGTGGCATTATGTAGATTTCACCTGGCATAAACAATAAGTTATAAGCCTGTTTTTTATAATGCAAGTCGGCAATTATTTCCCATGCTAGTGCCCTGTCATCACACTTAATTACTTTTATTGGGTAACTGTCATTGCCACCGTTATGTTGCCAGCAGCTCTGAGTCACCGGCAATCCATCTGGGTTAACGAACATTTGAAAGTGCAGGTGATTCACTGAGGCGTTGGCACCATAACTGTTATAGCCATGGGCAACGCCTTGCATCACGTCTGCTAAATTAAGCGTTATTTGCCATACATAGTTATGCATATCCTCAGTAAGTAACTGCGGCATACAGGCTTCTCGCTCAGGAACAATCAGGCCATGCAAGTCTGCAAAAGGGTATTTATTATAAAACAGATCGAGTTGTTTACCCTGGTAAGCCCCAGACCAGAAGCACTCTTTTGCCATAAATGGTTTATTAAAATGAAATTGAGCATCAACAAAGGGCATAAACATTTCACCGCTATACTGAAACTCAGACATTCTTTTAGGCCTGAAAGAACGCAACTGGTTAAACTGACATTGCCAGTTTCCTTCTATTCGCTGCCTGGCTATCTGCACATTATTAAAGCCCAGGGCCTGTAACTTACCAAACACCCCCAGGTCTTCTTCTGTCGCATCCAGCTCTTTCTCACCCAGCATGGCTGCCTGGTATTTATACAGTAATGAATGGTAGGTCTTTTTCAGTAAAAACTTTAATTCTTCAAACAACGCTTCATTGTGACTGGCATTTGCCAGACACAATATAAAAGTGCCTACTTTCTGCTTTTCCGCTAAAAGATGTAAACCCTGGTTAAATTGCTGTTTAAATAGCTTGTGGGATTTAAATGGATGTTGCATTTATATTTTATATTTTGTTAGAAAACACCTGGCGTATATAAACATATCCAGATACTCCTGCTATTAGATTTTAATAGTTCATCGCTTACTGGAATCGACTACTAGAATCCGACTACTAGAATCCGATTACTGGAATTGCTAACTGGAATCGGTTAATAGAGCTGGTTTCACTTAATACGCGTGTCGATCCATGCATCAAGATAATAAATTCGCTGCCCTTCTGATGACTTTGAAGGGCCAATCACTTTTGCTGCATACAGATGCTTTTCTATATTTTCTTCTTCAATAGCATCCAGTTCAGTTTCACAGATAAACACACAATTTTCAGCAAAGCGCCCACGGGAGCGTTTCGGTGCATAAATAACTGCAAATTTATGCTGCACCACTGAAGAATCACCGTCTACTGTTATACCTTTCATACTGAACTCTTTTTTCAAAATTAAAAATAATGATATTAATAATGGCTATGGCCCCGGATTTGAAATCTGCTGGTGAATTTGTTCTATCCCCTCTAACACTTCATCACTTAATTCAATATCCGCACTGGCTATATTATCACGTAGCTGCTGCATTTTCGTCGCACCAATAATATTTGCGGTCACAAAAGAACGACTATTAATATAGGCCAGGGCCATCTGCGCCGGGTTAATATCGTGGTCTCTGGCAAGCTGGACATACTGTTTAGCCGCTTCATCACAGCTTTTGCTACTATAACGATTATAGTCTGGGTACAGGCTAAGACGCGCCCCATCAGGCATGGCGCCATCCAGGTACTTACCCGACAATACACCAAAAGCCAGTGGTGAATAAGCCAGAAGGCCGGTATTTTCGCGAATAGAAATCTCCGCCAGGCCCACTTCATAACTACGATTTAATAAGGAATATGGGTTTTGCACACTGACCACCCTTGGCATATCCAGCTCTTTTGCCAGGCGTAAAAACTCCATCACTCCCCAGGGCGTCTCGTTTGACAGGCCTATGGATCTGACTTTACCGGATTTGACCAGCTCATTTAGAACCCCCAGGGTTTCCTCAATGGGCACCGGCTGATCATCGGGGTCATGGCTGTAACCCAGCTGACCAAAGTAATTGGTTTTCCTGTCCGGCCAATGCAGCTGGTAAAGGTCAAGATAATCAGTTTGTAAGCGTTTCAGGCTACTTTCCAGGGCCTGTGTAATATTTCGTTTATCAAGGCGTCGGCTCGGCTCATCCCTGATATGTGGTAACCAGCCATCTGCCGGACCGGTCACTTTACTCGCAAGCACGATATCATTACGCCTGCCCTGTTTACTCAGCCAGTTTCCAATATACTGCTCTGTGAGTCCGTAGGTTTCAGCCCTGGAGGGCACGGAGTATAGCTCTGCGGTATCGATAAAGTTGACACCATTATCCAGCGCGTAATCCAGTTGCTGATGTGCTTCCGCCTCGGTATTCTGTTCTCCCCAGGTCATACTCCCCAGGCAAATTTCGCTCACTTCTATGCCACTATTGCCGAGTTTGTTATATTTCATTTTTATCCTTTCAGCTGTGTCTGGTTTATAATGGAAATGTCCCGGACAAGTATATCTTTGCCGCCATTAACAATCTAAAGAATTTCTCCCTTTATGCTCAAAATTACCCTCACCACTTTAAATGCCCGCTATATCCACGCATCTATGGGCTTACGATATATCTATGCAAACATGGGGGATTTGCAGGGCGATACCCGACTCATCGAGTTCAATATTAATTCTCGTATAATGGATATCGCCGAAACGCTTTTAGAAGACCAGCCCAATCTTATTGGCATCGGGGTTTACATCTGGAATGCCACAGAAACATTACAGCTAGTACAGCTAATCAAAACCATATCACCTGAAACAACCGTGGTATTAGGTGGCCCGGAGGTCAGCTATGAATTTGACCAGCAGGAACTGGTCAGCCATGCAGACTATGTAATCACTGGGCAGGCCGACTTAGCTTTCCGGGAACTCTGTGAGGATCTCAGTGAAAACAGAAAACCGATCAATAAAATTATTCACCCTCTGCCCTTTGAGTTATCAAACATTGAGCTGCCCTATGCATACTACAATGATGAAGATGTTAAAAATCGAGTCATTTATGTAGAAGCCTCTAGAGGCTGCCCATTTAAATGTGAATTTTGCTTATCCTCATTAGATAAAACTGTATACCCTTTTGACCTGAATATTTTCCTTGATGAAATGCAAAAGCTGTATCTAAGAGGAGTACGTCACTTTAAGTTTGTTGACCGCACATTCAACCTGAAAGCCGATACCAGCATACGTATTATGGAATTTTTCCTGGATAAAATGGACAGCACAAATTCTGAAAACCTGTTCTTACACTTTGAATTAATTCCAGATCACTTACCAGAAAAACTCAAATCAACCATTGCACGCTTCCCCGATGGCAGCCTGCAATTTGAAATTGGTATTCAAAGCCTGAATCCGGAAGTTCAGACAATTATTAGCCGTAAACAGAATACTCAAAAAGTAACCGATAATTTACACTGGATCAGGGAACACTCCGCAGCCCATATTCATGCCGATTTAATTATTGGGCTTCCCGGTGAAAGCATAGAAAGCTTTGCCCAGGGCTTAAACCAGCTATACTCAATGAACCCTCATGAGATACAGGTAGGTATTTTAAAACGCCTCAGGGGTACACCGATTATCCGCCACACCGAAGACTTTGACATTCGATACAATCCCCAACCGCCTTATAATATTGTAAGCAGTAAGCTCATCAGTTTTGCACAGATGCAACGTATGAGCCGTTTTGCTCGCTACTGGGACTTAATCGTAAACTCTGGAAGGTTTAATCACGCCAAGAGAGTTTTGCTTGAAAATGATACATTTGCAAATTTTCTAAGCCTCAGCGACTGGATTTTTGCAAGCGCAGGACAAACCCATAAAATATCGCTTGAACGGCTCTACTCATTTCTATACCGGGGAATGGTCGAAGCGGTTAAACTGGATAAACAACTTGTGACTAATGCTTTATTAAAGGATTATGAAGCATCAGGCATTAAGGGACACCCCAAATTCCTGCAGGCAGATTCCACTAAAACAACTAAAAAAATGGCCTCTAGCCAGAGACAAATGAGGCACTCACCACTCTAATATTTTTAGTGATTTTTAGAGATTAAAATTAAAATAAACAGAAAGAAAAAGAAAACGCAAATGCACGCTAATAAAACATAAGTTGTCAGTCAGCTACCTTCCTATGGAAAAGAGCAAGCATGAGGATTGAACTGGACAGGCAGCTTGTAACAGAGGCTTTATTAAAAGACTTTGAAGCCTTCGGTATTAAAGGACATCCAAATTTTTTTCAGGCCAAATCAAATAAAACAACTAAAAAAACGACCTCTAGCCAGAAACAGATGAGACATTCATCGCTTTAGCAATCCCCTAGTTTTCTGGTTCTTGGTTAAAAAAAGAAAAAGAAAACGCACTAAAATGCCGGGAGCATTTTGAACATACAATGTATGGCCCCGAAGGGGTGGAGCGCAGGAAAGCGCGTAATAAATAAACGCTAATGTTTTCTATGTACGCCTGCGGCGTACGTGCGCTCTCTTTTCGGTACGTATGGGATATGCCATTAGTTTTTTTCTGATCAAGACTTTAGGCCGGATAATAATTTAATGATATCTAATGTTAGATTACAGTGTTTAATTTACTGACTTTCTGAATTCACTCATTTAAAAACAAACCACAAAGCGGCTTTCATATCTCCACAAAAGCATATAAATTTTCATATAAAGAACTAAGCCTGGGTGTGCCGAAGGCACACAAAAAACATTTGCGTTTATTAGCGTTTTCTTTTTCTTTTCTTCCATCATAAAACCCGAAAAAATAAACACTTAATTAAAACTACGCATTAAAGTTTTACCACCACGAATCAGTATCCATAAAAATAAAAGCGGAAAAATAATGGTCTGTACCACAAACACCACAATCATATTTATAACCTGTTGACTTATATCAGAGGCTGCCTGCTTTAATGCATCCATTCGCTGTTTAATATCCAGGCTTTGCTGAGTATTACTAAACCATCGCTCAGCTTTTTCCAGTAAGCCTGTTTCCTGATTCTGCTGGTTAATTTTTTCTTTATATTCAGAATCTGATGAAGCATTAATGACCTGAAATTTCTCTGATGTTTTCTCCAGCTCTGACTGAGCCAGCTCATACTTAGGTTGTAGATAACTAATGTATAAGGCTTCATTTAATACCGCAATTAATGGAATAGAAAAACGCACTAAAATAAGAATAACCAGCATTTTATTTAATAAGTGACGGTAGCTATTGGCTTCACCTTCAACAGGCTTATAGAACCAGATAACCAATATTCCTAGCCCGATAAGTATTGTCAAAAGCCAGGTGATTGAGCTAGATGTAGAGATTTCCAGAAATATCCGCTGTATCCCCAGGGAAGTACCACTTGCCAGTACTACCCATGAAAACCGCTCGACCAGATCATTGACCGGGTCAAGGATTTGCCCCGGTGCAAAGTTAAGCCCAATACCCGCAGGAGAGATGGCAACCTCTGTACCCTGTGCAACAGAAATAACGCCATTAAGAGATCGGCTGATTGCATAGGTTATTAAAGTGCGCTTAATTCCCTGCTCAGTATACTTTTCTGCTGTTTCGTCCAGCCAGTTAAAGTGTGATAGAAAAATAAACACGGATAGTAGTAATGTGAAAATTATTTTTTTTATAAGTACTTTATCCAATGACCTTACCCTGTATTTATTATGACTTAATATCCGCCTGCTGACTCCATTTCATCACAATTAGGACATATAAGTCCAGATATGATCTGACAGACTATCTGGCCAATGCGCATTTGCCCTACAGTAAAACTTTTCTATTTTTAATTTGCTTACTCAGTTAACAACTTTGTACAATTATTTTTATAACAAAAAGAGAAGGAAAACGCACTAAAATGCGGGAGCATTTTGAACATACAAAGTATGGCCCCGAAAGAGTGAAGCACAGGAATGCATGTAATAAATGAACGCAAATATACGCAATTTTTTACTGTACTCCTGCGGCGTACTGCACATGTATGGTAATTTTTTAATTACGTGAATTTGCATCTATTTTCAGCTTCTTTTATCTTAAAAAGCTTATAAACAAACAGGTAGCATCGTTGTAAATTTAAAACACCGCTTAACTATCTGGGTTACTAAACAATAAAAAAGCCACATCTAATGATGTGGCTTTAAATGACCATACAGTTATTATTATAATAATTAATTAAGTCGGTACGTCATATATTGCATCATGGCCTCTTCAACCTTGTTATTCATTTGCGATGCAGGAATTCTATCTTTATAGTCGGGCTTTTTATTCGATTCTGTATCCACCTCAGGAAAATTCAGTTCTTCCTCTTCCTGGGTTTTACTTGCGACCATGCCTTCAGTAATGGTCTTGTTTGTGTCACTGACTCCAACCTGTGGCTCAGTGGGTTCTAAAGTAGTCACGGCTAGCTGTTCTGTAGTCTCGTTAAGTTCATGAGCTTGCAATTCATCAGAGGCCTCATCCTCAGTTTCCAGATGAGCATCCATTGCATCGGGATGAACTCGGTATACTCCTTTTCTTACCCTGAACAGAAATTTTGTATGACTAGGACTATGCTGGCCAGCTTCTATAACCGCCGCTGGCAGAAATGAATTCACGTAATCAGATTTTACATCTTTAAAATAAGACTTAAATTGCTTGAGTGTAACGATTACACCAGAATCATCAAACTCCCCCAGATCCCCGCTTGACACAGCTTCTAGAAAACGAATTTTTAAAGTCATTTGTACACACCCATATTCCTGTTAAATAATGTAACAAATATTATTAATTACTAATATACAGCTAGAGCATTAGTAACAGCCTGGAAAATTACTGGTTAGCGCGCTTCATGAGATTAAGAATTTGATAGGCTTCCCTGATCTCGATAAACTGGGCGCTGGTGCCACCCTTATCTGGGTGGTACATCGCAACCTTATTCCGGTATGCTTCTTTTATATTCTTCCAACTTGCGTCTGATTCTACCCCAAGCACTTTTAATGCATATGACCGTTTATCTTTATCAGCACAAAAAGTATTGTATTTTGTGAAGTGCTTCCAAAAATTACCCAATAAATCGTCAACTAGCTTCTGGTTTGAGGCACGATAATTGCCCCAGTCAAGGTAGTAATCACTTAAAGCACTATCCACCCTGATGTCTTCGTCTAAACCATCTAGCGCTAAATTTTGCCCTTTATTCGAGCTTTCCTCGGTCAAAGATATGCTCAATGAAGATATTGAGAGCTTATAACCTGTACCCTGAAGACTTTTTTTAATCTGGTAAAGCGCATTCATTACGACAAAGTTTTTACGAAAAAGTCTTAAACTATCACTCAGCGGCTTTACCTCGTCAGTATTTTCTTCGTCTACATTTCCAGCTGTATCGCAACCCGCTTCATTATTATTTACTAATGAATAGCCAGCCTCCTCAATACGCTGCATAAGGGAATACAGGCTAACAGGCTCATTAGTTTCTTTTAATATACTGAGCACTACTACGCAAAGCGGATTTTCACTATACATGATTGAGTGTAAATGTATCGTGACAAATGTCACCAAAAGCGAAAGAATTCCAGTGACTCACCTGCAGGCCCAGAAGCCGGGTTTCTGGGCTTAAATTTTGTCTTTTATACATTAAATCTTCAGCCACTTTAAAACGCCCATCACTTACAACTAATATGTCTGCTTTTTGCCAATGGCTATGCTGGACTTTATCCAGGGCCATCGACAACACCTTATTTATATCAGTTCCACCATAAAAAGAAAACTTCAGAAAGTTAATAACAGGCTGCCAGCCAGATGAGTACAAATCAAGCTCATATTCAGCAATTTCACTTTCGCCTGAGAAGCTATACAGGTAACAGGCACGCTTTTGGAGGTGCGCTACCCTCATCGCCTCCAGGGCAACGGCCTTGGCTCGCTGCTCAGGTTTACCCCGCATCGACGCTGAAGTATCAATACATAGAATCATCGGCCCCTGTTGCGCAACCGCCTGTTTACCCCTTGAGTCCAGATCCAGACGATGCGCCTGGATACTCGGCACACTATCAGAGCTGACACCCTGGAAGTGATAATTTAATAATTGCTTTTCAGCACGCCTGGCATGCCAGAGCATTTTTAATTTCGGATGCGCCAGCGACAGTAATTCTGCCGGTAATAATTTGCCAATATCATCACCTTTGTAAATACCGGTTACACTATTAATTGAATGCTCGTCAGGTAAAAACCTGCTGCCAGATAGACCTTTGATATATTCCTGGTTCATTCCCTGTTGCGGGGTTTCATCCAGATAGCGTTCTTTATTACGCCCTATCAGCTGTAAAACAGCCTGCAAATAAGGCGACTTTTTAATCATTCGATGATACTTGAGCAGCAACTGAATATCGGTTTGCGAGGCGACTCCCTTACTCAAATCCCAACCGAGTTGTCGCTCTAGCGCAAAGCTCTTATTTAGCGACTGTAGTGACCGGTAAAGCTGCTCAGATGCTTTATCGTCTGGCTCTAAATTTGCACCCAGCGGCTGTTGATCAGGAGGACTCGCGGTTTGTGGTGCATCAGCTGAATTATGCGGGCTACTGCCTGGGGATGAGTCAGGCTCCGCTGCATCATTCGCAACGGGCTTAGTCGCGTCATGATTATCATTCTGGGGTGGTACGGCTGTTGTACCCGGCTGCTTTATATTTTCCAGCTGCTCCCCTGATGTATCCAGCCAGTCAAGAATGCGGCTGATAAGATCATCTGTATAGGACGGGTTATTTTCGGTTTTTGAGAGTAAAGCAGAATTCGATAAAATTTGCTGGAGTTCATTAGCCTCAGTATTATCCAGCCAGTTCAGTAGTGAACTAACTGAAACATCCTCAGCGTCAAGCAAATGCTGTCGCACATCCAGAATACCAATACACCTTGACTGTAAACTGTGTTGACTTGAATGTGTCGTATTCGCACGATATTTATGGGTCACCAGGCGACGGTAAATATCATCGGGGATTAAATCAAGATAATCGAGCGGCTGATCAGGTAAGTGATGCATAACAGGATATTACATCAGGAAACAGGCTCAGGCGATTCTATATTCAGCTGTGTATTTATTTTTTTCAGGTTAATAATGCGTTGATGAAAATCCACCAGCTTTGGCTGCATAGTATTTATATTTTCAGAAACCTGTTGCAGCAAACCCTTCCCAAGCCACAAATGTTCTAAAGTAATGAATGCCAGTTTTTTACTGGTTTCGTCAAAATGTTTACATATAGATGAAACATCTTCTAACACAGCATCGAGC
>Ga0316207_10003895_pt1 | contig 13449 bp, 10 predicted proteins | sample 6weekpyrite_MG_FD_204943 | JGI IMG/M metagenome (GOLD analysis project Ga0316207, IMG submission 204943) | Microbial mat bacterial communities from mineral coupon in-situ incubated in ocean water Damariscotta River, Maine, United States -... | ecosystem: Environmental > Aquatic > Marine >... | reverse complement strand
CGCAGGGCGATCTGTCGCGCAAGATCACGGTGGATGTGAAGGGTGAAATCCTCGAACTGAAAGATACCTTGAATACCATGGTGGATCAGCTCAATGGTTTCTCTTCCGAAGTGACCCGCGTCGCCCGCGAAGTGGGTACGGACGGGGAGCTTGGCGGTCAGGCCAAGGTGGAAGGGGTTTCCGGAGTGTGGAAAGACCTGACGGATAACGTCAATCAGATGGCCTCGAACCTCACCGATCAGGTGCGCAATATTGCCGAAGTGGCCACAGCGGTGGCGCAGGGTGATCTGTCGCGCAAGATCACGGTGGACGTGAAGGGGGAAATCCTCGAACTGAAAGATACCTTGAATACCATGGTGGATCAGCTCAATGGTTTCTCTTCCGAAGTGACCCGGGTGGCCCGCGAAGTGGGTACGGACGGGGAGCTTGGCGGTCAGGCCAAGGTGGAAGGGGTTTCCGGAGTGTGGAAAGACCTGACGGATAATGTCAATCAGATGGCCTCGAACCTCACCGATCAGGTGCGCAATATTGCCGAAGTGGCCACAGCGGTGGCGCAGGGCGACCTGTCGCGCAAGATCACGGTGGACGTGAAGGGCGAAATCCTCGAACTGAAAGATACCTTGAATACCATGGTGGATCAGCTCAATGGCTTTTCCAGCGAAGTTGTCCGCGTGGCCCGGGAAGTGGGTACGGATGGGGAGCTTGGCGGCCAGGCCAAGGTTAAGGGTGTTTCCGGGGTCTGGAAGGATTTGACGGATAATGTCAATCAGATGGCGTCTAATTTGACTGATCAGGTGCGTAATATTGCCGAAGTGACCACGGCGGTGGCCCAGGGTGATCTGTCGCGCAAGATTACGGTGGATGTGAAGGGCGAAATCCTCGAACTGAAAGATACCTTGAATACCATGGTGGATCAGCTCAATGATTTCTCTTCTGAAGTCATTCGCGTGGCCCGTGAAGTGGGAACAGAAGGGAAATTGGGCGGACAGGCCCGTGTGGAAGGCGTGTCCGGTGTTTGGGAAGACCTGACGGATAATGTCAATGTGATGGCCTCAAATCTTACCGATCAGGTGAGCAAAATTTCTGAAATGACGGATGGGTTAAGTGGTTCTTCTCAAGAACTCTCTGATGCCAGTCAGCAGATGGAAGTCAATGCCAATGATACAGCCTCGAAGGCCAATGATGCTTCGGACGCGGCCAAGGAAGTGACTGATAATGTACAAATGGTGGCCACAGCGGCGGAAGAAATGGCAGTGAGCATCAAAGAAGTGGCCATGAATACCAATGATGCCGCCTCTGTGGGGGCTGAAGCCGTGAAAATGGCGGAAGATACCAATACGACCATTGCCCAGCTTGGCCAAAGCAGTACAGAAATCGGCAATGTTACCAAGGTTATTTCCTCCATTGCGGATCAGACCAATTTACTTGCCCTCAATGCAAGTATTGAAGCGGCCCGTGCGGGTGAGGCGGGCAAGGGTTTTGCCGTTGTTGCCAATGAAGTGAAAGAACTTGCCAAACAGACGGCCAAGGCCACCAAAGATATCAGCCAGACCATTGAGGCAATCCAGTTGGATACAACGGGGGCCGTGGGGGCGATCCAGAATGTCTCGAAGATTATTGGCAAGATTAATGATATTCAGAATACCATTGCCTCAGCCGTTGAACAGCAGACCATCACCACCAATGATATTGGCAAGAATGCTGTGTCCGCAGCGTCCCGTGTTGCGGATATCGCCAATAATATTGAGGGTGTGGCCTCGGCGGCAATCAGCACCAAGGAAGGGGCTGAAAGGGCCGGGAATTCTTCTGATAATATCAGCAATATGTCCAACAATCTGAAAGATCTGGTGGATAAGTTTACCATCGAAGAGATGAATGGAAGCCAGGAAGCTCTGCATAAGAATTTGATGTAGAATGAAAAATATTCGTGTCATGATCGTTGACAGCAATGTTACCGCGCGCAGGCAATTGGCATCATTGCTGGCAACGAAGCCAGAACTGGAAATTTTGGGCAGTGCCGCCAACCCCAAGATTGCCTTGTTAAAAATACCCCTTCTGCGGCCGGATATTTTGATCCTGGATGTTTCAGATCCCCGGACAATTGGTGTTGAGGGGCTGGATATGATCAAAAAAAATCATAAGAACCTGCCCATCATTGTTTTCAGTGTGGGCTTGCATAAGGGTTCAATGGCAAGCCTTGATGTCTTGTTTCTGGGGGCGGATGATTATGTGTCGAAACCAGACAATGAGGGAGATAAGGAAGCAATGAATGATGCGATAAATGACCTTGTATCAAAAATAAAGGCAATTGTTGTATCTAAAAAAACTTCACCCGCTGCCGATCAGGAAATTCTCCCAAAATTGATGGATCTTAAACGATTTCATATGAATAAAAATGTGGATATCATTGTCATCGGCGCATCGACGGGCGGGCCAAAGGTTTTGACAAATATACTGGAAAAATTGCCAGAGAATTTTTCGGTTCCGGTTTTGATTGTACAGCATATGCTGGCAAATTTTACGAGCCATTTTGTCCAGTCCCTGAACCGCCGGACCAAGATAGAAGTCAGAGAAGGGGTAAGTGGCGCGCCGGTTAATGCAGCCCATGTGTGGATCGCACCGGGAGACCGCCATATGCGCCTCAGGGTGGAAGATGGCGAGGTGAAAATTCAACTTGACCAGACGATGGCGGAAAATTCCTGTCGTCCGGCTGTGGATGTGCTTTTCAGATCATGTGCAGAAATATATGGAGCCAATGTTCTGGGCATTATCCTGACCGGAATGGGACAGGATGGAAAATCGGGGGCCGCCAAAATAAGGCAAAAAGGCGGGGCCATTTTTGCCCAGGATAAAAACAGCTCTGTGGTCTGGGGTATGCCCGGTCTGGTTGTGAAAGAAGGACTTGCGGACGGGGTTATGAACCCGGAAGAGATTACAGAAGTCCTTCTGAAGGATATCCACCAGACATCAAAGGTATATGGGGTATAGGATGTCAAATTTAAAATATTCAAATAATCTGGAAAAGACATCCCTGAAAGAGGAGGATTTTGATTTCCTTTGTCGACTTCTTGAAAAGAAGAGCGGGCTTATGCTTGATGTGAGCAAGACCTATCTGGTGGAGGCTTTGCTAAAACCGCTGGTTCAGAAAAATAAAATGTCGAGTTTGGCAGACCTGATATGCGAGGTCAGGCGATCCCCGTCTCAAGACCTGATCCATGAGATCATCGCCGCGCTAACCAATAATGAAACCAGTTTTTTTAGAAACTGGAAGACGTTTGAGATTCTGAAAATGACCATTCTGCCAGAACTTCTCAGGAAAAGAGCAGGGGTTCGTGAATTAAATATCTGGTGTGCTGCCTGCTCCAGCGGTCAGGAAGCTTTTAGCATTGCCATGCTTTTGGCAGAAGACTTCAGCGGTTACAGCAATTGGAAAATCCGGATTATAGCCTCTGATATATCGCGAAAAATGCTGGATTTGGCGCGTCAGGGATATTTTCAGGAAGCGGAAATGGAACGGGGGCTTCCAGAGAATTTCCTTAAATATTTTACCAGACAGGGGCGTGGCTGGAAAATTGATGACAAAATTCTGTCCATGATCAATTTTCGTGAGATCAACCTAAATAATCCCTTACCGGATTTGCCCGTGATGGATATTATTTTTATGCGCAATGTCCTTATGTATTTTTGCCCGGTCACAAAGTCTTCCCTGATTTTTAATCTTAAAAAAATATTGCGTAAGGATGGTTATTTGATTTTGGGCAATACAGAGTTATTGGCGGAAAAAAACAGCCCCTTTCAAAAAATACTTATCGATAATTCAGTATTCTATCAACTTCAGGGGGGTGTAAATGAATAAAGAAATTCCTTTTTCAATTGGTGATTTTACAAAAGCTATATTGATGATCTGGCAGGAAATCCTGGAGGTGGATCTTGTCTTTCTGGAAAATCAGGAAAAATATGTCGAGGAAAGCCCCTATTTGACAAGCTGTGTGTCTGTGAATGGCCCCTGGTGTGGCGGGGTAACGTTGACGATCCCGCAGATATTGTTGAAACGCGCCGCCCCCCCCTTATTGGAAATAGAAGCCGATGCATTGGGTAAGGATGAGATTTATGACCTGGCGGGTGAGTTTGCCAATATGGTTGGCGGGCACCTTCTGGGGCTTTTAGAACAGCCCACGACCATGTCTTTGCCAGTTGTCACAGAAAATGCGCCCATTCGCATTCCCGGCGGTGAAAAGCTGCACCAATTGGCTTTTCAATGGGATGATGTGACTTTTTACGTGAACGTGATTTCAGTAGAGAGCTGAAAGAAAGAATATTGCACATTAAATTTAAAAAAACCGAGTAAACAAAATGCTGGAATTCACAGAATTGGAACATGATGCATTAACGGAAATTTTCAACATCAGTGTGGCCAATGCAGCCACCGCCCTCGGGCAGATGGTGGGCGAAAGGATCAGTTTGTCTGTGCCTTCCATTGATATATCATCAAGAAGTCAGGCCGGCGATAATCTTGTGTCTATGTTGGGAGAGCGCATCAGTTCCGTTCGCGAAGAATTTTTTGGATCATTCAGCGGCGATGTGCTCCTGTTATTTCCGGAACAGCGCAGTCTGGATCTGGTCAGGGGAATGATCCCGGACTTTGATGCCAATGAGGGCATGACGGATCTTGCCGAGGACGCATTTCTGGAGATCGGCAACGTGGTGATCAACCATTGCCTGAACAGCATGTCATCCATATTAAACTCGAAATTCAAAAGTGAACCGCCCCATTATACGCAAGGTGCGCCCATGAATGTGCTGAGCCTGAGTGATAACCTGAATGAAGGGGATGATATTGTCCTTCTTTTAAGGGTTAATTTCTCATTGGAGAGGGAGGATATAAACGGTTATCTGATGCTGCTTTTTAACCTGGAATCCCTGACGGCATTCAGGGGCATGATCAGAAAGTGGATAGACGAAGTTGTTTCCTGAGATGAAAGGCATTGAAACAGGGTATGGTAATGCAAAATCCGGCGCATGAAAAATTCCATGAACTGATGGAAAATGCAGTTATTAATTCCGACATCGGCATCATGATCATTGATCGTGATTTAAAGGTTGTTGTGTGGAATAACTGGCTTGCGCGAACCTCTCATATTAGCTCGGAAGAGGCCGTTGGGTGTCTTCTGCCGGATGTATTTTCCGCAATTGGGGAAACCCGGATTTTTTCGGCCATAGATGAGGCGTTAAGCAGTGGGCGGTCGGCTTTTTTTTCCCAGTCGCTCAATCCGCCATCCTTCCCGCTGAAGGATTTTGGCAATGTATCCGATGACACGTCTTACATGGATCAGACGATAATCATAAAACCGATCTATAATGCAGGTGGAGAAGTTTTCTGTCTGATACAGATCATGGATGTGAGCAAAATCGTCTTGCGGGAAAGGGCCTTGAGAGAGCGATCCATAAAATTGACTGAACTTGCCAATGAATTAAAAGTTGCCAATAAAAACCTTGAATCCTTCTCCTATTCTGTGTCCCATGACCTCAGAGCGCCGCTTAGGGCTATGAGCGGTTTTTCTCAAGCCCTGATCGAGGATTGTGGCGAGCAATTGGATGATACAGGGCGGGATTACCTTGAACGGATTAATGCCGCAAGCCTGCATATGGGGCGGCTGATTGACGACCTTCTTTCCCTTTCGTGGGTGAGCCGTTGTGAATTACGACGGGAAAGGGTCAACCTGTCAGAACTTGTTCTGGAAATTGGCGAAAAATATAAAGAAGCAAACCCTGGGCGGGACATAAAACTCAATGTGGAAGCTGATCTGTTCGAGGATGCTGATGAGGGGCTTGTGTGTGTCATTCTGGATAACATCATCGGTAATGCCGTAAAATTCACCAATAAGAAAAACCATGCTCAACTGGATTTTGGTTTAAAAAAAGGCGAGGGAAAAAGAACCTATTTTCTTCAGGACAATGGCGTTGGTTTTGATATGGCTTATGTGGAAAAAATATTTCAGCCCTTTGAGCGGCTTCATGATGCCAATGAATATGAAGGAACGGGCATTGGTCTTGCCACTGTGTCCCGCTCCATTCACCGCCTTGGGGGAAAAGTATGGGCCCAGTCTGAAATCGGCCAGGGCACCGGCTTGTTTTTTACCCTCAGCCCTAATGGGGAAAAAGAAGAGAGAAGAGAGATTTACAGAATGTAAGAAGTCAAATGGAGATCTGAAATATGACAGGTGATATGTGATAGAAAATAAAATGCCAAGCGATACGATCATTCTTGTTGAAGATAACCCAGGGGATGAAGCCCTGACCCTGCGCGCCCTGAAAAAAACAAATATTGCCAATGACATTGTGGTTGCCCGTGATGGTGTTGAGGCGCTGGATTATCTTTTTGGTACGGGTCAGTATGAAGGTTCCGGCATTCAGAAACCTGCCGTGGTCATGCTGGATATAAAATTGCCAAAGATTAATGGTCTGGAGGTGCTGGAACGGCTGCGCAGTGATGAAAGAACCAGTCGGATCCCTGTGGTCATTCTCAGCTCCTCGGACGAAGAATGTGACATTGTTAAATCATACGACCTGGGGGTAAATAGTTACGTGTGTAAACCCATTGAATTCAGTGAATTTTCCAGAGTGGTTGCGGAAATGGGTCGTTATTGGCTGCTTCAGAATAAACGCCCTAGTGAAAGGAATTGACCTGTATGCTTGAGAAACTGGATGTTCTTATCGTTGATGATTCCGAAGATGATTGTCTGCTTCTGCTCAGGGAATTGAAAAACGCCGATTATGATCCGACCCATGAATTGGTGGATAACCGGGAAAGTTTGCATAAAGCCCTGGTGCGAAAACCTTGGGATGTGGTTCTGTGTGATTATAATATGCCCGATCTGACTGTAAATTCAGCTTTGAATGTCATCAAGAATCTAAAGTTGGATATTCCCCTGATTGTTGTGACGGGGGTTATAAAGGAACAGCAGTCCGCCACCCTGATGAAAGCCGGTGTGGCGGACTTTATTCAAAAAGACAAAATGGCACGCCTGTGTCCTGCGATCGCCCGGGAAATGAAAGATGCAGAAATCAGGGCGGCCCATCGGCGCTCGGAAAAAGAAACTGGTATTTTACTGCGGGTAACACAGGAAATTACCAATGCCACGGATTTGAACGAAGGCTTGAGTTTTGCTTTGCAGGAAGTATGCCGGTCTCTGGAATGGGACCGGGGCGAAGCATGGTTTCCAAATGCTTCCGGCGAAGATTTTTACAGGCGTTGTGCCTGTTCTTCTCCGGACAAGAAAGGCAATGAAAGAAAAGTCACATTCAACCCGGAAAATGGAAAAAAACGCCCTGACTTTTTAAACCGGGTTTGGCAGGAAAACAAACCTGTCTGGATCCCTTGTAGGCAAGAGAAAGAAAAACGATCAAGGACTGGAAACAGTTCAAGGGGTTATGGTGGTGGTCAATCCATTTTGGCAATTCCCGTTCCTGGCGAAAGAAAAGACGAAATATTGAGCATTTTTGTCTATTTTGGTTCAGATAAAGAAGATATTGACGCGCGTCATATGGGCACTATTTCAACCGTTGGCAAGCTCGCGGGGACCCTGATTCAGAAGAAAATCATGGATAAGGCCCTGTCGGACAAGGCCCAGCTTCTTGAAATGCTCTATAACACCACTCTGGCTGCCAATAATGCCAAAAATACGCATGAGGCCATGGATATTTGCCTGAAGGCAATCTGTGAAAATATGAATTATGCCGTGGGTCATATTTATATGCGGGATGAGCAGGATGAAAATAAACTTTTGCCCACAAAAATCTGGTATTTGGAAGACCAGAATCTTTTTTCAAGCTTTCAGAAAGAAACAGAAGAAAGAATTTTGGAAAGGGGGGTAGGCCTGCCGGGAAAAATGTTCATTGAGAAAGAAATCTTGTATGTCCCTGATATTCAAAAGCAAAATAATTTTTCCAGAGCAAAAGTTGCGAAAGAAGTTGGTCTGATATCAGGATTAGGCTTGCCCGTTCTAATGGAAGAGGAAATATATCTCATTCTGGAATTATATGCCTTAAAGGATGAAAAACCCAATGAGGATCAGATGCAGGTATTACGTCTTCTGGGCAGTCAGCTCAGCAGGGTTATAGAACGTTTGAATGCGGAAAAGAGCTTAAAGGAAAGTCGAAAATTATTTCAGGATTTCGCGGAATCCGCATCTGACTGGTTTTGGGAAATTGGTCCTGACCTGAAATTTAAATATATTTCCGAACAATTTCAGGAAATTACCGGATGGCGCCCGGAACATTTTTTACATGAACCCTATGAAGATATCGGCAATATCAAGGGGGATCATCGGGAATGGGAAAGTCACATGACGGTCATTTTCAAACATGAATCTTTTGCCGACTTTTCTTTTAAAACCCGTACACAGGACGGACAGGATCGTTTTCTTCAGATCAGTGGCAAGCCAATTTTTAATGATGAAGGCGACTTTATGGGCTATCGGGGAACCGGCAAAGATGTAACAGCGCTTAAAATATTTGAAAATGAATTACGCATGTCACAAAAGATGGATGCATTGGGACAGCTGACCGGCGGGATCGCCCATGACTTTAATAATCTTTTGACAATCATTATCGGTAATCTTCAATTGGCTGAACGTCAGATGGAAGGTGAAAAACCTGCCAGAGAACTTGTGGACCATATTGCAACGGCCCGTCATTTTTCACAAAATGCCGCTGAATTGACGAAACAATTGCTGACCTTTTCCCGGGGGCGATATTTCGATATGGAAAATCTGGATCTTAATATCCTTTTACCCGATTTGAAAAAGATAATTAATCATTCTCTTGGGGAATTGGTAAAGGTGAAAACGAAATGGGAAACGAAATTATGGCCGGTTGAGGCAGAACAGGGTGAGTTGGAGAATGTCCTTTTAAATCTGTGCCTTAATGCCCGTGACGCCATGCCGGAAGGAGGGGAGCTGATCCTTGAAGTATCGAATATGCTTATTGATAGAGATTTTGTTGCCCATCATCCGCAGGCAAAGACCGGAGAATATGTTATGGTGGCGGTCAGGGACAATGGAACCGGCATTCCGGAAGAGGTTCTGAATAAAATTTTTGATCCTTTCTTTTCGACAAAAGATACTGGAAAAGGAACCGGTTTGGGGCTGAGTATGGTCTATGGATTTGTGGTTCAGGCAGGCGGTTTTATCCTCGTGGACAGCCGTATTGGCCTCGGCACCAGTTTTGAAATTTTTCTGCCCAGAGCGGCCCTTCAGGATCAGGAGAAGCCGGAAAATCACTCAGAAAAGTCCCTTAAATCCTCTGAAAACGAAGAAACCATTCTGGTGGTGGATGATAATGACGCGGTGCGAAAGACCACTGTTTCCATGTTGAAATCCCTTGGTTATTCGGTGATAGAAGCGCATGATGGCCCCAATGCCTTATCCGTATTTGATCATGAGTCCGAAATCGACATTTTATTCACCGATGTGGTGATGCCGGGCGGTATGGATGGTTTTGGTCTGGCCGAAAAGCTCCGGCAGGATCATCCGTCCCTGAAAATTATATTTGCTTCGGGTTATCCTGGAAAAAACACACTCAGGCCACAGAATTTGTTTAAAGATGCCTGCTGGCTGGACAAACCTTATGAGCGGAAAAATGTGGATGAAAAAATCAGGGCGTTATTGGCAGGTAAGTGCCTGACCTGAATACAGCCAATGATTTAGTTTGTTTGGGGCGAAAATATATGTGTAAGCATATAAAAAAAGCGATAAAATAAAAGAACAGGCTCTATCTATCTTGAATTATCTGTTTAAATGAGAATATTATTGAGTTTTCCTTATTCTGCAGAATATAGGAAATACAACTTATGGCTTTTGTGATGAAAATAATACATAATGTAAATTCGTGAGATATTGTCATTGTTGCTGGATCAGATTTTACTTTAATAATGTATATATTCACTTTAGGGGAAAAGAAATTATTCATGGAAATAATCAATTTTAACAGCCATCAGATATATGCTTTTCATTAAAAATAGGGATTTTCTTAAAAGAGGCTTTTAATGTCCATGCACCGAATATTAATCGTTGATGATGAAGTCGGCATTCTGAATATTTTATCTGACGTGGCGAAGCTTGCGGGCTTTTCTGTGAAAACAGCTGGTGATTACAAGGCGTTTAAAGAAATATTGCTCGATTTCGAGCCATTAATCGTTATGCAGGACTTGAACATGCCTGATGCGGGTATAGATGATTTCCTTCAATTATTGAAAGAAACTGCCGGGTCACCTCAAATATTATTAATGAGCGGTGTGAACAGTCAGGCCCTGAGAACAGCATTGAATATGGGAAAAAAAATGGGGCTGAAAATGATTGAGCCGCCATTGGAAAAGCCTTTCGATATTGTCCATATGGAAAAGATTTTACAGGATCTAGCATTGAATATTGATACGTAAAATAAGCCCGGAATATTCTAGAAACGGGACATCTGAAGCTTTTTTTAAGGCAAAAACAGGATGTTTTTCTTTCGAAGAGAATGTCCTAAATGAACTGGCCTAAATTTTTAGGCTGCTGACACAGACCCAATTCACCGTGTCCAGCTCTGCCAGCCGCGCAAATCTTAAGAGTTCAGCCTCAAGTTTTTTCTTGCGCCCGGCTCCCCATTTTATACCGTCCTCCGGCCAGAAGTTGATTACATTGAGGCATTTGGCCTTGCGATCCGCTTTGGCTTCGATCCTGCCGATAAAACGCTCTCCTTCAAGCAGGGGGTAGACATAATATCCCCATCGGCGTTTCGCAGCAGGCACAAAGACTTCAAGCTTATAATCAAAACCAAACATCAACTTCAGGCGTTTCCGGTTACGCACAGCCGGATCAAAAGGGTTGATGATTTTCATCCGTGAAGCGGCAGGGGCTATTTTTTCCATACGTTCTTCAATATCCCCGAGCGCATAGGCGCTGGCCCATTCTCCGCTGTGGGTTTGCCACTTTACCGGTATGACAGTCTGATTATTTGCCTCGACCCAGGATTTTACCTCTTTGATGTCTTTGGCTTCCCAGAATTCCTTAATTTCTTTCATATTGCCAACAGCGAGGCGGTCAAGCGCTGCATGGCACAACCAGTCAACCTGCTCTGCCTCAGGAATTTCACGGTGGCGGAACTGCTCCGGGATTACCCGCTCAGCCAAATCATAGAATTTGATGAATTTTTCGCGGTGTGATGTGGCCAAAATACCTGAATACCACAGGTAATCCAATATTTGTTTATGCGGTGGGCGGGTCCAGACTTTATTCTGCCCATTGGCCTTGCTGTCAAAATCTTTGGTTGAAAGCGGTCCTTCTGCGCTAATGCGCTCAATCAAGACATCCTTCCAGTCCCGAACCCGTTCAGGATTATGATATGAGGAACCATCGAGTCTTTGTTTCATCCGTTTAAAACGCCGTACCCACATGGGATAGATGTCCATGGGCAGGACACAGGCATCATGGGTGAAATGTTCGAATATATATTCCTTGGCACTGAGCAGTTCATCCAGCATCGGCTCGCGGTATTTGGGATGGCGGCTCCATAAAATATGGTGGTGGGCGCGGGAGACATTCTGAATGGTATCCAGCTGAACAAAGCCCAGATTTTTGATGATGGCCATAATATCAAGTGGCCCTGATGGCGATGACAAAAGACCATTTGTATCAAGCCAAAGGCGCCGCATCATGCGGTTATCAAGAGTAAGTGTCACCTTGCAGGGTCCTCAGGTTTATATATTTTAACAAAAATTCAAAATACTGTTTTTATGGGGTCCTGTATAGAAAGAATACAATCTCTACGTGTTTATGTTAAATTTTGAATTTAGGATTTGAATTTAGGATTTGAATTTAGGATTTGAATTTAGGATTTGAATTTAGGATATGTCACCATAATTGCGCACTGTAATTTCCTTTGCAGTACGCAATTATATTGTCGCTCATTATCGCAGGCTCATAATTACATCTTTTTCTAATATAATAGACACCATTTCTTAACCTTGAGGCACAATAGTAGGATGATATTGTGAAAGTGAGTATAAGTGATGGATCCACATATATTAGTAGCCCTTCTTGACGAACATGATAAATGGCTTTTAGATCAAAGTGATGGCGCACGTGCCGATATGAGCGTTGAAGACCTGAGCGGTTTCAATTTCAACAATTCCACGCTTCGCTTTGGCAAAATGGTTGGCGCAAATTTAGATGATTGTGATCTGTGTAATGCGGATTTAAGGGATCTGGATGGTTATTGCGCCTCTTTTATCCGGGCAGACCTGACAGGAAGTGACTTATCACGTGCCGACTTGCGCGGTACAAAATTCTACAGGGCATTATTACACGGAACCAAACTCAGAAATGCTGATCTGCGCAGTGGGGCACTGCTGAACAGTTCCGGTGATGCTGTCAAATTCATCAACTCCGACCTTAATCAGGCACAGCTTGATGACGCGGATATGCGGAATATTAACCTGACGGGTGGCAGCTTGTCCGGTGCATCGCTCAAAAACGCCGATTGTAGTGGCGCAATGTTTGATAGCTGCGATTTTAGCGATGCGAACCTTATGGGTGTCAAATTTGAAAACGCGAGTATGCGCAGTGCCAATTTTGAAGGGGCAGACTTGAGCGGTGCCGACCTGAGCGGTGCCAATCTGATGGATGCCAATTTACAGAATACGGATTTGTCAGGAGCCGTCTTCACCAAGGCTCAGTTGGCGGGTGCCAAGCTTGAGGGTATAAAAGGAAAGAGCGCTGAACAACTCGGAGATATACCTGGTGAAATCAAATTCTATAATTCCAATGAGCTTTCTCTCGTCCTTGATGAGCATAAACTTTGGGTCGATAGCAATGGTGCCTCCGGGCAGCGGTGCTGTCTTCAGAATGTGAACCTTAGCGGTAAAGACCTGTCAGAGAGAATACTCGATGGCGCCAATATGCGTGGCGCTGACCTCAGTGGTGCGGATCTGACAAAAACTAGGCTGATTATGGCTGATTTATCCTGCGCGACCCTTGATGGGGCAAATTTTACATCCGCCAGAATAGACGGCACAAATTTACGAGGTGCCACTCTGATGAAGGCCAATTTAACGGATGCCAGCCTTATGCCTTTGATGTTGATGGACAAAAAAGGCCAGCCGACGGGCCGTGTATGGGCTGTTAACCTGTCAATGGCAGCACTTGATGGGGCGCTGCTTAAAAATGCCAAATGCAAAGGTGTCAACATGGTCGGGGCCAGTCTCAAAGGCGCAGACCTCTATAATGCCGACTTCACAGATGCACGTATGACCGACGTCAAACTGCGCGGCGCCAGAATAACAGGCGCCATATTCCCCAAAGAAAAACAGCAATAAACGATAGCTGAAATAATGATGACAATTTACTTTTTTAAAGAAAATTTGATCCCTTTATTGTTGATTGATGGGGGGTTCCCCCCCCGTGCTCGCGC
>Ga0316207_10003894_pt1 | contig 13455 bp, 11 predicted proteins | sample 6weekpyrite_MG_FD_204943 | JGI IMG/M metagenome (GOLD analysis project Ga0316207, IMG submission 204943) | Microbial mat bacterial communities from mineral coupon in-situ incubated in ocean water Damariscotta River, Maine, United States -... | ecosystem: Environmental > Aquatic > Marine >... | reverse complement strand
GATATTAAACGTGAGGGTATAGTCTTATTTGAAACGGGTAATAATAAACTGGCGGAAGCCGGGAATTTAACCCAGGCTGAATATAAAGTTATTGCGGAAAAACATTATGAGCATTGGTTTGAGAGTGCGAAATCTTTTTATAAGCATTTTAAAATTGCCTTGAAAGATGGTGAAACAAAAATGGCAGCTTTCCAGCTTCATCAAGCCACAGAACGTTTCTATGCCTGTTTGCTTTTAATCTTAACCAACTACAAACCAAATACGCACAATCTGGTACAACTGAATGCCCTGGTCATCTTGCAAGATGGGCGCATTACCGAAGTTTTTCCGCAAGACAATAAAATACAACGCAGTCGTTTTCAGTTATTAAAAAAAGCCTATATTGAAGCGCGTTATTCAGAGCATTATGAAATCACCGAAGAAGAACTCATTTGGTTAGCTGAGCGCGTACAGATTTTGCAGCAGTTAACAGAGAAATTGTGTAAGGAGAAAATAGAGGGTTTTGGGTAGGATTTGAGTGATGGAAATTATTTTTACTAATCTTCAATTAAGTTATCATTGTAATGTTGCATGGAAAGACTTGACCCATTCTGTTCAAAACTCATAAATATATCAACCGGACCAATAAACCCTTAGCTTCTATAGTTTTTTTGATTTACACTATTGATTAATACAATTTTAACTAGTCTACTGGGTTATTGGGCGGTATAAAAAACGTTAGAGCGCAACAAACCTCATCGGTTATTAAGTATGGATATAATTATGGCTATTACAGATTTTAAAATATTGGCTGGCATCACAGCCATGATTGTTGGTGGTATGTGGTCATATTACATATTTATTGCAGAACGTACACATTCACCTAAGATGGATATGAATTTTGAAATAGACTGTAATCAGTTTGATGATAAATACTATTTAATCTCGACAAAACTAAAGATCAAAAATACTAGTAAAGTCTTATTAGAGCCTACTTCGGCACAAATTAAATTACAAAAAATACTACCAGACACAAAAGACTATAAAGAATTAAGCTTTGATGAATTTAACATGCTCAAAGAAGGTGATATTAATCTATACTGGCCCATGCTTGGACAAAGAGATTGGCTCAAGGATAAAGCACCTGTTAAGTTAGAGCCTGGTGAGACTGATGAGTTAGCCGCTGACTTTTTCCTGCTCGAAACAGCAGAGCTTATTAGACTATATGGTTCGGTTCAAAATCCAGTTACTGGCTTATCATGGGTTAAAACAGAAACAATTCGTATTATAGATATTTGCAAAAAAAATGAAATCAACATTAAAAGGCCATCTACAATGACTGATGAAAACACTAGTAAATCTTCTGAAGCTAAGATTGAAGTTAAACAACAGAAACCACAAGAATCTCAACAACAAACTCAACAAAATAAAAGCAAGCAAGGCAATTCATCATCAAATAATAAGTCTGAATGAATTTAGCTCTAACAAATCGTTTAAATCGATGTGCAAAAAACACACAGCTCAGACAAGCAAAAGCAGTTTGCCGTTTAACTCAGCGTCTAGGGCGCATTAAACTTAGTAGGCAATAGGAATTAATGGAATCTGAATACCACTATCCACCAGAAATATTTAACCTATTAGTTGATACTATTCCACTTCTTTGTCGTTCAAAGAATGATGTGATTATTTTCTTTAAAGGAGCAGGTGTGTCAGGGGTGCATTTGAATGATTTGCAAAAGAAAGTTCAGGTTTCTCGAGAAAGTATCAACAAATATGAAATATCAAGAACTGTATTACAGAGAATAAATGAAAAGGGCGACTCTGAACTAAGGACAAGAAGAGAAGTAATAAAACGTATTGTTGAATTTGAAGAGTTCTCCACTTGCTGGCCAAATGATCAAATGAAAGCAAAAGGTTGTGTTGCCGAACTAAGGAAGATTGTGAATGTAAAAGATTCATTCACAAAAATGAATCACGAGAGAAAACGTGAAAAAGAAACAAGGGTAGCAGAAAGAAAGAAAACTACCGATCAAAAAAATGCTAAGAGAAGGGAAATTGAAAATTTAAAACAAGAGTTGTTTTCGTTGTTTGCAATGGAGAGTGAGCCACATAAAAGAGGGAAACAACTGGAGAAGGTTTTGAATGGCTTATTTAGAGTTTATGGGGTTCTAATAAAAGAAGATTTTAAACGTAAATCACCAGATTGTCCGGGAGTAATTGAACAAATTGATGGTATTGTTGAGTTTGAAGGGAATATTTATATAGTTGAAATGAAGTGGGTTAAGGAGTCTATTGGCGTTGATAAGATTGCACCTCACTTGGTACGTTTGTTTAATCGTGGTGATGCAAGGGCAATTTTCATCACATCTAATGGATACACAGAACCTGCCATAGCAGAATGTAGGGAGGTTTTATCTCAAAAAACTATTATCCTTTGTACTTTACAAGAGATTGTATTTCTTCTAGAAAAGCAAGGGGATTTAATTCAGTTATTAAAACATAAAGTTAGTGCGGCAACAGGCGATAAAGAGCCTTTTATTGAAGTAATTACATGAAAAGCCCTAGCAAAATAATCCAGCGGACAAAAAACGGCGATTCAGGTTTAATTAGCTTTGACATGTAAGAAAGTTTAGAGTGATTAACCCGGTGATCGAGCGAACCAAACGCTTGTAATTAAAGGTAATTAAAGAGGGGCCTTTAATTCGAGGTTTATGATATTGGAAGGTAAGTGACTACAATTAATTATTCGTAGTCATTTGAATTCGTACTTTACGGAAAATGTATCGATAACAGTTCTGTATTAAACAAGTGCACAGGGTCAGGTCTTTCCATGCCACATTCTCTATTCATTCAAACAAGTGCACAGGGTCAGGTCTTTCCATGCCACATTCTCTATTCATTCATATGTATAGAAATATCCCGGACACCCATATTAAATCACAAGCATTTTAAAATAAAATAGATTCTAAACTATTGATTTATTATTGTTTATATCAGTTTTTAAGATGGGTGCCCGGTTAATTTTGTGTCTAATCAGTAAAGAGAAATCTAAATAGATTACTAAATTAGGTGCAACTAAATTCCCTGGCTATCCTGCAGAATGAGGGTATTGTCGAGGTTTTTCCTCAAGATAATAAAATACAACGTAGTCGTTTTCAGTTATTAAAAAGAGCCTATATTGATGCGCGTTATTCTGAGTGTTATGAAATCACCGAAGAAGAATTAATGTGGTTAGCTGAGCGTGTGCGCATTTTACAGCAGTTAACATTGAAATTGTGTAAAGATAAAATAGAGGGTCTTGGGTAAGGTTTGAGAGATGGAAATTATTTTTACTAATCTTCAATTAAATTAGCATGTAATGTTGCATGGAAAGACTTGATTCCATAAATTTTGTGCCAGATATATTATCTGAAACAAGCTGTAATAAATATAATATAAATTTCAGATAATATTATTTAGAGAAATCATATGTTTTCTTTAGGTTGTTTAATTTTCCCCATCCAATATGCTCATTTTTTTGCAATTGTCCAACAACAATTCCAGGCGCAATGCCTTGTTGTTTTGCAAAGTCAATAACATTCTTGCTAGTGAATTTATTTTTTAAAACAAATTCAGAAAAATATTTCTTCGGAATGAGTGAGTTGGCAGCAAAGTCATCAGCTTCAGCTTCAACTAGTTTGAGTTCATGTGTGAAGAATGTATCTTCATCTCTATATTGATCTTGTGATGATCCAGTGCTATCTATAAATTGCTCTTTTCTTCCATGCAATAAAATATGCCCAGCTTCATGATAAAAATTAAACCAGAATTTATCGTCTTTTTTCCCCCATAAACTTAGTTGAATTAAAGCTTTATCTTTGCTAATCCAATGGGCTGCACCACTAGTAGATACGTTTTTTAATACTGGAACAAAGACTACGGCAACTCCAGATTTAGAACAAATATGTTGTATTTCTATTTCAATTTCAGGAAAAGAATGAGTAGTAAGCGTTCTGCACTTTTCTAGTGATTTTCTAAAAGAATTTGCATCATAAGGGGCGCAGTCAATTTTTTGAGCCAGAATTTCTCCACGTCGTAACCAGGTCATGATATTTAAATGATTCTTGCTGTAAGCTTGAGACGTTCTGAAATTAACTTCAAGTTTAGTCCATACGGAAGCTAATTGTTTTACAGTTGAAACACCAAAGAAAGATAATAGTGCTTTTAATTGTTGTATTTTATTATTATGTTTTTTGATCCATCCATTATTTGTTATCCCCGCAATATCTATTTGATCTAAAAGATTTATATCTTTTTCCAGAGATTTATATTGTGCATTATTTGCTTTGTTTAATTGATATATGGCATCTAAATTTAACCAGTATAAAGCGGGTTTACCTAATACAGATTCAAGAAGAACAGCTGTGTCAGGTGATATGGGGGCATTGCCTTTGATTATAGTATTGATTGTTTTACTCGTAAGGCCAGTGCGTTTGGCTAGATCACTCTGCTTTAAACCATTAATCTCAAGTTCTTCCTCTAGGAACTGCCCAGGATGAACATGGTAGTCAGGGGTAAACTCAGTATGTTTAGCTTTAAATGACATGGGTGATTTTCTCAATGCTATAAATGATTATAGACCTAATTGTGTGCCAATCTAAGCCGCTTTTGTCGCTTAATTCTTCACCATCAATAGCTTCGAATATTAAGATGTATTTACCATCAAGCGGTAATTGAAATTTATTTATCGTTTTGTTGCTATGAGGTGTGCATATTAAAGGGCGACAGCCAGGAGGTAAAAATACCCCTAAGCATTCGGCCGCAAATAGCTGAAGAAGCCGTTTTTGGAGCAAATTTGCACAGGCTTGTCCATAAGCAGAATGCATAGCTGTCTCTGTATTGCAGTGATGTCTGATAGTGGGATTTGAAAAATGTATATTCATATCGCCATAAATTTTTTGCCTAGAGATAGGTGGTGATTATAAATGAGATTAATATATTAACCTAAGTGGTTGGTTCTTGTCAATTTAAAACAATTAACCTAATAGGTAATAAAAAAACTTGTAAAATAATCTTTTTTAAGTGAGACTATTGGGTAATAGATGTGAAAGATTTAAAGGAGAGAGGTGTTTAATATGTGGGCATAAAAAAAGACAAACTCAAAATATGAGTCTGCCCTTTTAGTGAGGTAAGTACAGAGTACCACCCCAGTGTGAGAACTGTGATTCTGTAATTTCCCTCCATAAAAGTCAAGCGCTCATTAAATCTAGTATTGATCTTGATCCTATGCGGTTTTTTATAAGCATTGGGACGGTGTCGCTCAGGCATGAATTAAGATCATAAATTAAGAAATTTTTTATGAGGTTTTTCCAATGAAAACTAAAGAAAAGAAAAAATGTAAAAGTGAAATTGTATTTTTTATTGATAAACAGCAATTTAAGACTGAGTTAACCGAAATTTCAGCTGGGGATCTTTTATCTCAATATGCAAATGAAGATCCGGCTGAGACAACGCTTGTTCTTAAGAAATGCAATGATCTGACTAAGTTAGAAGATGATCAAATAATTCACCTACAAAATGGAATCCATTTTGTTGTTTTTCATGATGGTCCAACACCTGTTTCATTTTTTGGCCCTGAAAGGTTTGTGGCAGAGCTTGCCGATATAGGGTATAAGCCGGAATTAGTGACAGGTGAAGATGGGCTTCAATATGTGGTGCTTAATGAATATGAGGTGCCACTAGGGCGATTTGCAGGACAAATCATAGATCTTGGTTTGTTGGCAACACAAAATTTTCCTGAAAGTGTTGGCTCGTCAATACACGTGAGGGCAATACCACAGTTATATGATAAGACGGATACGGTAACAAATGTCAGAAATATTATTGATAGCGGTATCGGTGTTGAATGGCTTTATTGGTCTAAAAATTTTAACTGGAATCAGCAACAGCACACAGCCCGACGGTTAATGTCTCAAGTAGCGGGAGTGTTTCATAATGCATAAGAATACGTTCAGTGTCGTAATGACTCAAGTTGTGCATGATGAGCTTAATAGTCATTTGGTGAGAGAAGATCTGGAAGAGGATTTGGTCTTTGCTTTGTGGTTTCCATCGTATGGGGATAAGCGCTTAACAGCGCTTATCCATTGCCCTGTATATCCTGATGAAGGAGATAGGCAGCGTCATGGAAATGCAAGTTTTAATCCGCAATACTTTGAAAGAGTGTGTGGTTTAGCGATGGAAAAAGGTTGTGGTATTGCATTTTTACATAGCCACCCTTTTCCTGGCTGGCAAGGTATGAGTCAGGATGATGTCGTTGCTGAAAATAAAATGATGGGTGCCGTAGCTGCAATAACTAACCTTCCTTTGCTTGGCATGACTACAGGTTCAGATGGTGTGTGGAGTGCACGGTTTTGGTTGAATAAAAATGATGGCGCGTATGAAAGAAAATGGTGTGAATCTGTTCGTGTATTAGGGAAAAATATAACAAGCTATTTTAATAATTCATTAATAGCAGTACCTGAATTTAGTGAAATGTTTAGTCGAACAGTAACTGTTTGGGGGGAAGATAATCATGCTGATATGGCAAGACTGAAAGTCGGGATTATAGGCTTGGGGAGTGTTGGTGGTGCGGTAGCGATGTGTTTGTCTAGGATGGGATTAGCCAGGTTTGTTTATATAGATCATGATGAAATCCAGGTGCATAATTTAGATAGGCTGGAGTACGCGACACGAAATGATCTTAAGTTGCTTAAAGTCGATGTGGCAAAACGAAGGGCTGAGGAAATATCTACAGCATCGAGAATAGAAATTGAAACTATCCCATACAGCGTTGCAGAGGTAGAAGGGTATAATGCTGCTTTGGATTGCGATGTTCTATTTAGTTGTGTTGACCGGCCAAGGCCCAGGTCGATAATGGACCACTTTGCTTATGCGCATCTTATACCTGTTATTGATGGTGGAATTGATGTGCGTTTTAAGAATAAACGATTTTCTGGTGTTGATTGGCAGTGCCAAACAGTTGGGCCTGAGCGTTCATGTCTTGAGTGTTTGGGTGCTTTTACCTGGGATGATGTTGCTACTGAGATAGAGGGAAAGCTAGACGATCCTTCTTATATTAGTGGTCTTCCTGATAATCATCGGTTTCGTAGAAATGAAAATGTATATCCGTTTAGTCAGAATCTAGCTTCACTTGAAGTATTACAGTTCGTGGCTTTAACGACTGCATGTGGAGGGCAAGATGATTTTGGTGTTCAGCGGTATCGCTATAACCCGGGGGTATTAGAATCAGATACTGAAAAGCAGTGTTGTGAAAAGTGTGGGAAAAGTAAGTTATTGGCAACAGGTGACACCCATTATAAGCTTAGCGGAAGAGATGCTGGTTCTGAAGTGGCTAGGGAAAGGCAGCGTTAGTCTCGCCTTAGTGGCGTGGTTGTTTTTTTATATGTGTTGAGTTACTGGTGTGCTAGTCTGCTAAAGTTTGTGGTGAGCTTGTATTATTGCTTACGTTATTACGCATTATGACAACATTGCTGTTATGTCTCTCGAAACTGCTGTGCGAGTAAGAGCATATATTAATGTTAGTGCGATGGCTAACTTATGGTTTCGTGCACAGAGGTTTTTTAGAATGATCTGAAAATGGTGGGCCCGGAGTGACTCGAACACTCGACCTGCCGATTATGAGTCGGACGCTCTAACCAACTGAGCTACGGGCCCTTATTTTTAGTTTTAAAACGAAGAGGTGTCTCCGTTTTAGTCGGTGCGACAAGTAACCTCCATGCCCTGCATCCAGCTCGACTCCTGTCTACAAATTACATCCATGTAATTTGCCCTACGGGCCATGGCAATAAAGCTGCCATGTTCAGAATTTGCTCCTTCAATTCTATCGCGTTCGCGGTGCTGCGTTTGCACATTGAGTGCAAACGGTCACCACTCACCCTGCCGATTATGAGTCGGACGCTCTAACCTTACGCTTTCAGCGCCCCACTACGGGCAGTTATTTTATAATTTGTCGGGTTAACTTTGTTTCCCCAACTTACTGGATTGATTATGTCATCCAATAAAAACGCACATTATAAATATAATGTGCGTAACAACAAGGTTTAATTTTTAATTTTTCAGGTAAAAATTAATGATTTCCGCTGTCTTCACCAATAAAGCTACGTAGATTTTCCGCACGGGAAGGGTGGCGTAATTTACGTAGTGCCTTGGCTTCAATTTGACGAATGCGTTCGCGGGTTACATCAAACTGTTTGCCTACTTCTTCTAAGGTGTGATCGGTATTCATATTAATACCAAAGCGCATGCGCAAGACTTTTGCTTCACGTGGTGTCAGTGTAGATAAAATATCTTTGGTTGATTCACGTAATGATTCGCCTGTAGCTGAATCCACTGGAGACATGATGTTAATGTCTTCAATAAAGTCACCCAGGTTTGAATCTTCGTCATCGCCGATGGGGGTTTCCATTGAGATAGGTTCTTTGGCAATTTTTAATACCTTGCGAACTTTATCTTCTGGCATTTCCATTTTTTCTGCGAGTTCTTCAGGTGTGGGCTCGCGGCCTTTTTCCTGTAGCATCTGGCGGAAAATGCGGTTCAGTTTGTTGATGGTTTCAATCATGTGAACCGGAATACGGATAGTGCGTGCCTGGTCAGCAATAGATCGTGTTATTGCCTGGCGAATCCACCAGGTTGCATAAGTTGAAAACTTATAGCCACGACGATATTCAAATTTATCTACTGCTTTCATTAGGCCAATATTGCCTTCCTGAATTAAATCGAGGAACTGTAAGCCACGGTTGGTGTATTTCTTGGCAATTGAAATAACCAGGCGCAGGTTAGCTTCTACCATTTCTTTCTTGGCGCGGCGGGCTTTGGCTTCACCAATTGACATCTTGCGGTTGATTTCTTTGATGTCGCAAATTTCTAAGCCGTATGTTTTTTCTAGCAGAGAAAGTTTAAGCTGTGTTTGCTTAATATCGGCTGCAAATTCACCCAGTGCTTCAGAGTACTCATGGCCTTTTAAGTACTGATCAATCCATTTCTGGTTTGTTTCGTTATCAGGAAATGATTGAATAAATGTTTTGCGAGGCATGTGGCATTTATTTACGCACAGGTTAAGAATATGACGCTCATGTGTACGAACACGTTCAATTGTGATGCGTAACTCTTTGGTCATGGCGATAATAATCGTCGGCAGAAACTTTAATTCCATAAAGATTTCTGACATTTCTGTACGGCAAGCCGCTACGGTTTTGGTTTTTTTCTCAAGTGCCTTTATTGTTTTGTTGTATGCCTTTTCTAGCATTACAAATTGTTCTTTTGCGCGCTCTGGGTCTGGGCCAGTATCAATAATTTCTTCTTCAACATCATCGCGCTCATCAGCCGGGCCCGATGCGGGTTGGGCAATTTCATCGCTGTCGTCGCTGCGGAAACCATTAATTAAATCAGTTAGGCGGGCTTCTTCGGCGTCAATTAATTCATAGGTTTTTAAAACCTGGTGTACTGAGCGAGGGTTGGTCGCTAATGCGCGCATGACCTGTTTCAGGCCTTCTTCAATGCGCTTGGCAATTGAAATTTCGCCTTCCCGGGTTAGCAGCTCAACGGTGCCCATTTCGCGCATATACATACGTACAGGGTCAGTGGTGCGGCCAAATTCATTTTCAATAGAGGCCAGGGCGGCAGCGGCTTCTTCAGCGGCGGTGTCATCGGTGGCGCTCGCATCGGTTAAAACTAAAGACTCGGTATCAGGTGCAACTTCATGAACCGTAATGCCCATGTCATTAATCATGTTGATAATGTCTTCAACCTGCTCGGGGTCAACAATTTCTTCAGGCAGGTGGTCGTTTACCTCGGCATAAGTCAGGTAACCCTGTTCTTTACCTTTGGCAATCAACTGTTTAAGTAGGGATTGTTTGTCCGTGGTATTGTTTGTAGCTTCCTCTGTCGAGTCAATCTCTTGTTCGCCAACTAATGTTTCGTTGGCTTCATCAGGGGCGATTTGTTCTGCTGACAGGTCTTTGGGCTGCTTTTTTTGCTTGCTCATGTTCTTCCGCTAAAGGATTACAAGGTTCTAAAACTGAACTACGAATTTTAGCATGTATATTAGAATTTTGCTATACCGAGTAGGTATTAAATTCATGTTTTTAAAGGTGTAATTGGATATTTTTTTAAGTGCCTGGTGATAATCATTTTATAATCGCTAAGAATGTGGGAGAGCCTTTAAGAATGGGTGTATAGCTAAATTTGACAGAATATATTTGAGTTTGAAATGAATACAAAGTTCCGTGGTTTATGGCTGCTTATGAGAAGATTTGGCAAATTGTAGATTTGCGTGGCCCTTGCAAAGGTGGCAAGGTAGCGCAATTATTTTTTGATGAGGTGAGAGAAATGGTTAGTTTGCAACCCCCTGTGTGTGAATTTGATGAACCAGCAATTGATTTTTTCCTGCCCGGCGTCGATGGTAAGAGCTGGAGTTTGCAGGCGTGTTCAGGTGAAAATGGCCTGTTGGTGATGTTTATCTGTAATCATTGCCCCTACGTGCAATCTATTCGCGACCGAATTGTGCGAGATACCCGTGAATTGAAGACGCTGGGGATTAATACGGTGGCAATTATGTCGAATGACCCAACGGAGTATGAAGAGGATTCCTTTGAGAATATGAAAAAGGTATCCGATGAGTTTGGTTTTGATTTTCCGTATTTGATAGATGAAACCCAAGAGGTGGCGAAGGCCTATGGGGCGGTGTGTACCCCCGATTTCTTTGGTTACAATGCGGATTTGAAGTTGCAGTACCGTGGCCGTCTGGATGAGAGCCGTAAGGAGGCCGCGGATGAAAATGTGCGACGTGACTTGTTTGAGGGGATGAAAGAGGTTGCTGAAACAGGCAGGGGCCCGGCTGAGCAGATTCCTAGTATGGGTTGCTCAATTAAATGGAAAGAGGACTGATTGTGAATTGCGCCCACGATCTGGGCGCAATTTATTCTCATTAAGGCCTGGGCTCTTCATGTTTTCTTATGGGTAAATAAAAAGGCTTATCATATAAGTATGTTGTGTGTCTGTGTATCCTGTTGAAATATAAAGATTTAAGTGAGAAAAACGCTGTTCAGGGCAGGCAAATACGAGCCTGAAACCAGTTGCTGCGCAATGTATTCCTGCTTATAGAGTTGCCGAATGGCTCGAAGTAAGGGAAAATAGCGCCCCTTTATTAATGTGGGTGAAAACCCTGCGACTAATACAGTCGACAGATTAATTAACAGAATTCCTGTTGTTGGGGCTTGCCTCTTTGAGGCCGGCCTGGGCAACGCAAATTTTTAAAAACTTGATTGGAGAAGATCCTATGTCATCACGCAAAGAGCTTGCTAATGCAGTCCGTGCATTGAGTATGGATGCAGTGCAAAAAGCAAATTCTGGTCACCCGGGTGCGCCTATGGGTATGGCTGATATAGCTGAAGTGTTGTGGAACGACAATATGAACCACAACCCGGCTAATCCTAACTGGGCAGATCGCGACCGCTTTATTCTTTCTAACGGTCATGGATCAATGCTGATCTACTCATTACTTCACCTTACTGGTTATGATCTGTCTATTGATGATCTGAAAAACTTCCGCCAGTTGCATTCTAAAACGCCGGGTCACCCAGAGTATGGTTATGCACCAGGTGTTGAAACGACTACAGGTCCACTGGGTCAGGGTATTACTAACGCAGTAGGCATGGCGATTGCTGAAAAGACAATGGCCGGTCAGTTTAACCAGAAAAACCATAAAATCGTTGACCACAACACTTATGTATTCATGGGTGATGGTTGTTTGATGGAAGGTATTTCTCACGAAGCCTGTTCTCTTGCGGGTACTTTAGGTCTGGGTAAGCTGATTGCATACTGGGATGACAACGGCATCTCTATCGACGGCCACGTTGAAGGCTGGTTCTCTGATGATACGCCTAAGCGTTTTGAGTCTTACGGCTGGCATGTAATTGCTGATGTTGATGGACATGATCCAGAAGCCATTGCCAAGGCAACTGAAATGGCTAAAGCCATGACAGACAAGCCAACACTGATTTGTTGTAAAACGACTATCGGTTTTGGTTCACCTAATAAAGCGGGCAGCCATGAGTGTCACGGCGCACCTTTAGGTGATGCGGAAATTAACCTGACTAAAGCGGCTTTAGGTTGGGATCACGCGGCATTTGAAGTGCCCCAGTCTATATATCAGGGTTGGGATGCTAAAGAAAAAGGTGCGGCTGCAGAAGCGGCCTGGAATGAAAAGTTCGCTGCATACAAAGCTGACTACCCTGAACTGGCTGCTGAATTCGAACGTCGTATGGCGGGTGATTTACCCGCAGACTGGGCGGCTAAATCGGCTGAGTACATTGCGTCTGTTAATGCAGATGCGAAAAGCCCTGCAACACGCCAGGCGTCATTAGCGTCTATCGAAGCTTACTCTCCAATGTTACCCGAAATGTTTGGTGGTTCTGCTGACCTGGGTTGCTCTAACCTGACTGAATGGTCTGGTTACAAGCCAATGATTAACAACGAAGATGCTAACTACGTAAACTACGGTGTACGTGAGTTTGGTATGTCAGCCATTATGAACGGTATTGCATTACACGGTGGTTTAATTCCATTTGGTGCAACCTTCCTGATGTTCTCTGAGTATGCGCGTAACGCTCTACGTATGGCTGCATTAATGAAAATTCAAAGCATTTTCGTATTTACCCATGACTCTATTGGCCTGGGTGAAGATGGCCCGACTCACCAGCCAATTGAGCAGATTCCTACACTACGTATGATTCCTAATATGGCGGTATGGCGTCCATGTGATGCGGTTGAGTCAGCGGTTAGCTGGGCACAGGCTGCGGAACGTAAAGATGGTCCATCATGCTTAATCTTCTCTCGCCAGGGTCTTCCACACCAGCAACGTACTGATGCGCAGATCGCTGATATCACTAAGGGTGGTTACATCCTGAAAGATTGTGACGGCACGCCGGATGCAATCATTATCGGTACGGGATCAGAAGTTGCGCTGGCAACAGGTGCCGCTGAGGCGATGTCTGGTAAGAAGATTCGTGTTGTATCTATGCCTTCTACAAACATCTTTGATGCACAGGATGCGGCTTACAAATCTTCAGTATTAACTAAAGGCGTTCCAACGGTTGCGGTTGAAGCAGCGGTTACTGATGCCTGGTACAAGTACGCTGATGCGGTTGTAGGTATTGATCGCTTCGGTGAGTCGGCGCCTGCAGCAGAGCTGTTCAAAGAGTTTGGCTTCACTGTAGAGAATGTAGTTAAAGCAGTAGAAGGCGTACTTTAAATAAATTTACTCTCGTTCCCGCGGCTCTCCGTGGGAACGCATAAGAAGTAATAAGATTTTTATTAAAATATAAATAACCGAGGAAAAACACAATGGCTATTAAAGTAGGTATTAACGGTTTTGGTCGTATCGGCCGTATGGTATTCCGTGCAGTAACAAATGATTTTCAGGACATCGAAATCGTAGGT
>Ga0316207_10003893_pt1 | contig 13456 bp, 12 predicted proteins | sample 6weekpyrite_MG_FD_204943 | JGI IMG/M metagenome (GOLD analysis project Ga0316207, IMG submission 204943) | Microbial mat bacterial communities from mineral coupon in-situ incubated in ocean water Damariscotta River, Maine, United States -... | ecosystem: Environmental > Aquatic > Marine >... | reverse complement strand
CGTCACCACATCTTCGGGTGGTGTAAACGGGGTCCCTTCTGCCTCGGCCTTTAGCCTTGCCTTCTTTGCTTTAAGTGACAGGTAATGCTGCGTGTTTTCACGCAAGGAAGATAAAAAACGTGTGTCATCGATACGAAGCAGTACATCGTCCTTATTGACGACCTCCCCTTCCCTCACCATTAACTCAGAAACAATGCCACCCTCGAGATTCTGGATCACCTGTACCTGGCTGGAAGGGATCACCTTACCAATACCCCGGGTCACTTCATCCAGACTTGCAAAATTTGCCCATACTATAGCAACGACGACGAATAACAGGATCGCCCAGATAATGACACGCGCACCCTTGGTATTGGTATGAACCATGACGGCATGAGTCGATGACATGTAATTTGCATCATCTGCATCAAAGCCACTTTCTGTATCATTACGCTTAAGCATGTTCATGAATCCGGGAAATCAAAATTATTAAATAACACTCTTGCTAACACTAATTCTGCGCTGAACGAAGACGCCCGGTACGAAGTGCCTCAAGCACATCCGCTTTTGGACCATCTGCGACTAATTTGCCGTTATCAAGGACAATAAGACGACTGACAAAATCAAGTAATGATGCACGGTGCGTCACCAATATAAGTGTTTTGTCCTTTATCACTGGCGCCAAACGCTGCTTGAGTTGTTCTTCAGTGCTGTTATCCATCGAGTTACTCGGTTCATCCATCAACAGGATCGGAGGATCGAGCAGGAGTGCACGTGCAATGGCTATTGCCTGGCGTTGTCCACCGGATAAGGCCTCGCCTCGCTCACCAACCTGCATATCAAAGCCTTTCGGGTGGCGGTCAACAAAGTCTGTCACTCCGGCAATACGTGCTGCACGCAGGACGGCCTCATCACCTGCATTGGGTGCACCATAGACAATATTGTCACGCACACTGCCATAGAACAGGGTGATATCTTGAGGGATGTAACCAATGTTGCGACGCAAGTCGATGGGATCAATCTGTCGAATATCGATACCATCAATGCGTATGGCGCCTTCCTGCGCTTCATACAAACCCATAATAAGTTTTTCGATGGTTGTTTTACCTGAGCCAATACGCCCGATTAATGCAATGTGATCGCCCTTATTTAGATTAAAAGACACATTCCCGAGTGACTTATCTTCACCAGCTGGGTAGGTAAAACTGACATCATGGAAAGCCACGGCACCTTCGAAACTGTCGCGATGAATAAAAGACTTACCATCGGGGCGTTCAACGGGGAGTTCCATTACTGAATCCAGAGAACCCAGGCCGGCTTTGGATTGATGATACTGGGTAGACAGGTTTGCAAATTGCCCAGTTGGAGCAAGTGCACGTCCTGTAAGAATGACACAGGCGATCAGCGCGCCAATACTCAATTCACCATCCGCAATCAGGTACACACCATAGACCACGACACCGATCATCGATAATTGCTGAACCAGCATGGCAAGGTTCACCGTTGATGAGGACAACAGGCGTGCACGCAGTGACCAGGTCGAAATATAGCCGACCGCACTTTCCCATTTGCGCTGCATGACACCTTCGGCACCCAGTGACTTGATGGTTTCGGTCGCAGCGAGACTCTCAATCAACATGGCATTTTTTTGCGAGGCGCCACGGAAGGTATGGTCAACGGCTTCTTGTAGCGAGTTTTGGATAAAGATCGAATACAAAACAATAATCGGGATCGCCGCAATAGGCACATACACAACCGGCCCACCAATCCAGGCAATAACCGCAAGGAAAAGCAAAATAAAAGGTAGATCGACCAGGGTCGACACGGTCGCAGAGGTAATAAAATCACGTATGCCTTCAAATGCACGCAGGTTGTTGGCAAATGCACCCACCGATACGGGTCGGGCCAGCATTTTCAGCCCCATGACCTTCTCATAGATCTGCGCAGACAAGGTAACATCGACCTTCTTACCCGCCACATCGATAAAATAGCCACGCAAAGATTTAATGACAAAATCAAAGATCAGGACAATCGCAACACCGATGGCCAACACCCACAGTGTTTCTGTCGCATTGTTCGGCACCACGCGGTCATAAACATTCATAATGAATAAAGGTGTAACCAGTGCAAACAGGTTAATCAGAAATGAGGCCAGCAACACGTCACGATAGATGGGCCAGGCATCAGCCATTGCCCCCCAAAACCAGTGACGACTACGCACATTAACGACCTCTGGAGTACGGTCATCAAAACTGTGTTCACGCTGCACAAAAATGGCATAACCGGTGTAGGTTGCGCTTAATTCTTCAACAGATATCGGTTGCGCCGTCTCATCGCCCTGCATATGGACCATCGCCACATCGGTGGCCTTATCCAGGCTCGTCAGGACACAGGCCGAATCATTTTCCAACAACAACACCGTTGGCAGAACCTGCCCCGGGATATCACCCAATGAGCGTTCAACAACCCGTGTGTCAAACCCTGCCCGTTTTGCTGCTCGGCCAAATAATTCGGTGTTTAGCCGGTTTTCGACAAGCGGCAAGCCTGCGGTCAAGGCGTCCGCCGAAAATGGCCGGTGTTCCAGGCGGGTCAATAATACAAGACAACCCAGTAACGCATCGGGCGCAACCGGTGATTCAATGGGTTTTTCAGCCGTATTTTCCATTCGTATTGTTATACCCGTCATTCCCCGGCATATCGCCTTAGCTTCAGCACTTACAGGGGCTGTTTAGACAAAACAGAAAAAGATTCTTATTGTTCGAACTATTTATCAAGTTTCTCTCGTATACTACTGACCATCATAGCAAATAGTAGTTGAACTTGATATTTTCGGCCACTAGTCGATAGTCTTTAGTGTCATTGCAAAAAAATAACAACCGGGGTCATTTCCATGCCATATATTGAACGAGATGAACACAACAACATCGTCGCGCTCTATGCAGAGCCCCCTTTCGATGGCGCGGAAAGACTCGCGGTCACTGACCCGGCGGTGATTGGATTTCTGAACGAAACAGCCTCCGAATCAGATTCCCTGCAATTGCTGAACAGCTCTGACTATGAACTCGCCCGAGTCCTTGAGGATTTGATTGAACTGCTGGTCGACAAGAACGTCATCCTGTTCACCGAGCTGCCCTCGGCCGCCCAACAAAAACTCACCCAGCGTCGCCATGCACGTCACTTATTGAGTGATGCTGACAACCTCATGGTCGATGAGAACGGCATTATTTGACGCATTCACTACAGCGGTGCCGGACGACCAATGCCGTAGCCTTGCACGCCGTCGACCCCCAGCCCCTTAAGCGCTTCAATCTGGGCATCATCTTCTACTGACTCAGCAATCACCGTTATATCCAAACTGTGCGCCACCTTGCATAATGAACCGACAAAGAACTGATCATCCTGGCTGTTCGCGACATCAGTCATATACAAGCCATCAATCTTGACGTAATCCGGACGCAGTGACTGCAGGTAACCAAATGCCGTCATACCACGACCAAAATGATCCACCGCGAAGCCGAAGCCTCGCTTACGCACCACATCAGCAAGCATATGCACCCTATCGAGCTCACGTACGACAGTCGTCTCAGAAAGCTCAAAAACGATCGACTGCCCTGATATACCTGCCTGTGAAAGCGTTTGATCTAACCAGTCCGTGAATTCAGGCTGATGCAAGGACGCGGCGGAAATATTCACGGCAAGCTGTGTTCCCGCACTTGGTTGAACACTTTCTGCCAACACCTTGCTAATGACGATCTGATCCAACTCTTTGGCCAGGCCAATTTGCTCGGCGACGGGCAGGAACATACCTGCGGTCCACAACACATCATTTGGCCCGGGCAAGCGCAGCAATATTTCTCTCTGCAGAATGTTTTGCTTGTTATCAATACTCGCAACAGGCTGGGCATGTAAAACCACCTGCTGAGAAGAAACTGCCTCACGGACAATTTCCTGCCATGCCTGCCGCCCTGGGGTAGAGGCATCCTCTTTCTCCGGTGCCACATAGACCGCCCAGTTGTTCACACCCTGTGCACGTGCGGTCTGCATGCCACTATCGACTCTTGATAGCACATCGCCGTATTTCATTCCTGTTGTATACAACGCTATACCGAGGTTACAAACTTGATCCGTATCCAGTAATCCTTCTGTGTGTAACCGCATGAGTTGCTGACAAATATCATCGGCAAGCTGCCCGGCCCGCTTTTCGCCAAGGTTTTCAGCCATGATGGCAAAATCCCCACCTGACATGCGCGCACAAACATTACTGTGTGACTGCTCAACACAAGCCTGCAGGATCTCGCCTGTCATTTTGATAATTGCATCGCCTTTTTCAAACCCTAACCGCTGGTTAACCCCTTGAAGGTCAAGGATTTGTATAAGTATCAATGCGCCTTTATGCTGCTCTGTTGAGTCATTCAAACTACTATTCAGCGCGGCATCAAAATAGCGCCTGTTATGCAAACCGGTTAAGGCATCAATAAAAGACAAGCTGCGCAGACGCTCCGTGGACTCTGACTGCTCTTCGAACATCTGTTTGACCTTGCCGGTCATGTAGTTCATTGCCTTGATCACATTGCGCAATTCACGTGTACGTGGCACTTCCTTTATCTCATCGAAGCAGCGGTTACTGACAGCCACTGTTTGCGCTTCAAGTCGTTCAAGTGGACGCAAGAGCATGCGTACGGCAACACCCGCGAGTAACAACAGCACGATAGTCAGCCCTGTAAACCACCAGAGCATGTTTTGTATTGTTTGCCAGAGTGTTTGGTAGGCAAAGCCTGGATGACTTTTTACATACACCTCACCTGCCTGATTCCAGCCGGACATAATAATCGCTGAAGCCTCAGGCACATCGAGCTCTACCCAGTCGAACAGCCAATCCGGGACACCTTCTATTGTCACCTCGATCTTTCTTACCCAGATTTCCTCACCATTGATGCGTCGCAGGGTGATGTTTTCATATTCACCGCGGTCAAAAATCGCATCCACCATCGAAATCATGGTTGGTATATCCTTGTTTGCCATCTGTGGTGATAGCGACAGGCCTAACGATGTGGCGGTATCCTGGGCATGTGATTCCAGTTGTGTCTCAAGGTAGTCATGCGTGTTATGCACGTTAATGACTATGGTCCCTGCCAATATCAGGACGCTTAGCAACACGATCACTAATACGATTTGTCTATAGAGCGTCATAATCCTGTTTCCCCGGTTGTTTCATGCACAAAATTTATTTGCGTGTTTTTTTGTTAAACGATTTCATTCGCTGGATAACATCAGACCAACGGCCAACTCTTGATGATTTACCGACCAATTTCCCCTGTTCTCTCTCTTTCGCTAGCCAGAGACCATTACCGTTAAAGCTGTAAACCGGCACGAGATCTCGGCGAAGCGATGCCCGTTTTATATCTTTGACAAGGTTGTCCAGAATGAGCGGTTCAGCATCAGGCGTCTCGAAATAGCTGAGAATCATGTGTGCCTGGTTAAGTTTGATCGCCTTGACATAGGTGAGACGTAACTTCCTGTCAGGCACACCCAGTTCACGCAAGGTAAAATACTTTGCCAGGGTAAAGTCTTCGCAGTCGCCGCCATTGGTGGACAGGAACTCAACAGGTGTTGCCCAGTAATCTTTTTGTTTCCAGTGCAGTTCGTCTGAGATAAACCTGACATTATTAAAGAAATTATTGACCTCTTTAAGCTTTTCAGGCTCGGACTTATCCTTGTGAAGTTTTAACAAACCTTCCCATGAAACAAGCCGTTCCCGTGCAACCGGACCATAATTTTTTTCGACATAACTAAGGATTTTTTCGTCAACAAGACTGCTGCTGGCGAGAACAAGCGTCACCAACAGGCAGTACTGCAGCACTATCAGCATTGGTGATATCTGCTTGTTAACGATATTTGTTATGACCAAACTCTTGGTGCTCTCATCTGGTAAAGAAGGCCCTGAGCTAATTGTATTTTGCGGGTTTGATGCGATTGTAACATCGGCAAAACAACCTTTTTCTATTTAGTTTGAAAACACAACCTGCTCATTTTTCAGCCAAAAATTTTACAAATTAAAGTCTATCAATATATACTCTATATACTATTAGCACATTGGAAAATACAAATGCCTAAAAAATCCAAAAAAGTAGTCAAAAGCGCTGCCCTTGAAAAATCAATTGATTCCGCGATGGCCACATTAACTGCAGCCAATGACAACAGCGCAGCTGCTGTTGCCGCACTATCAAAAACTGCAAAAAAACTGACTGCAGAAGGTAAACGTTTAAGTAAAAAGCGTGCAACACTGTCTAAACGTAAGAAAGCAGCAACTGCTAAACTGAAGAAAACCGGTGATGCAGATGTTAAAAAGCTTCTCAAAGCAACAGAAAAAGAACTCAATTCTGTCAAGAAGCTGGCTGCCAAGTCTTCTGCAACAAAATCAGCCAATAGTGCTGAGCTTAAAGGTCTTAAAGCACAGGCCAAGCGTGCAAAAGCATACATGACTGTACTTGCGAAGGCTGACAAGGTTTTGAACAAGCCTAAGAAAAAGCGTCGTAAGAAGCGTGCCCCAAAGGCCGCATCCTGAGTACAGGTTAGTTGCCAATAAAAAAACGCCCCTTTAATGGGGCGTTTTTCGTTTTAGCACCCACTATTCTGATATGATTCGCCCGAACCCATATCCCTGAAAAAGACCATTGCCTCATGTCATCCTTAGATTTCTCATCCCTTCCAATATCGCCTGAATTTGTCGCCAATATCGAATCGCTTGGTTATACGTCAATGACGCCAATCCAGGCACAAAGTCTGCCTGACATACTGAACGGCAAAGACCTGTTGGCGCAGGCAAAGACCGGCAGTGGTAAAACAGCCGCTTTTGCTATCGGGATATTACACAAGCTTGATTCACGCACAGCTTCAACCCAGGCACTGGTACTTTGCCCAACCCGAGAGCTTGCAGATCAGGTCAGTAAGGAACTTCGTCGTCTGGCCCGAGCCATCCCCAATACAAAAATACTGACACTATGCGGTGGCACTGCATTTGGTCCACAACTGGCCTCACTGGAACATGCGCCCCATATCGCCGTGGGGACACCTGGGCGTATCTTGAAACACTTGCAAAAAGGTTCATTGAAACTATCGACCTTACAAACACTGGTGCTGGACGAAGCAGATAGAATGCTCGACATGGGTTTTCACGACGATATGATGCGCATTATCGCAATGACGCCACGCCAGCGACAAACCCTGCTGTTTTCGGCCACCTACCCCGATGAAATAATAGAAATCAGGGATGATATTCAGAACAATCCTGTCGATATCCACGTCGAAACCCTGCATGATGACAAAAAAATCAAACAGGTCTTTTATGAAATACAAAAAGGCGAACGCACCCGGGCGCTGATAGCATTGCTACACCATTACCGTCCTGAATCAAGCGTGGTGTTTTGTAATCGCAAATACCAGTGCCAGGAACTGGCAGATGATCTATGGCAACAAGGCTTCCACGCACTGGCCCTTCATGGTGATCTTGATCAGAAAGAACGTGACCAGGTACTGGTTCAATTTTCCAACAAAAGCAGCTCTATTCTTATTGCCACTGATGTCGCCGCACGTGGGCTGGATATCAAAGACCTTGAAGCCGTCATTAACTTTGAATTATCACCCGATCCCGAAGTTCATATTCATCGAATCGGTCGTACCGGGCGCGCTGGCAAAGAAGGCCTGGCACTGAGTCTGTTCATGGCCTCTGAAGCCCCCAAGGTCAATGCCATCGAGGAGTACCAGGAAAACCCTGCCAAAATCGAAAAACTCTCATCGCTCAAAATGCGTGAAAATTTCAGACTCAGTCCACCGATGGTGACACTCTGTATAAATGGTGGCCGCAAAGATAAAGTCAGGCCCGGCGACATCCTCGGTGCATTGACCGCGAGTCCCATTATCACTGGCAAACAAATCGGCAAAATCGACATTGCCGACAACCGCGCATTTGTCGCGGTCGAGCGACCTCTCGCGAAACAGGCACTAAAAATCCTCTCTGAGGGGAAAATCAAGGGCCGCCGGTTTAAGGTCAGGAAACTCAGTTAAATCAACACGCCAGTTCTGGTATGACGATATTTTTGGAAGTTAGTTGCTGATTAAAGTCTTCTGGCTATTAAACCCCTTAACAGAATGGAAAACATTATCACCGTCATTCCGGCATGCCTTTAGCCGGAATCCAGTAATAAATAATCTGGATACCGGGTCGGAGCCCGGTATGACGGCATTGTGGTTAATCCCAGCCTTCTACTCCAGTCATGTCCGGTAACTGGTGAGCAATGCCTTTGTGACAGTCGATACAGGTCTTTTCACCTTTAGCCAGCGCTGTCGAATGCTGTTCTGAAGCACGCGTGCTCTGGCGAGTAAAATCCATGAAATCAAAGTTGTGACAATTCCGACATTCGAGTGAATCATTCGCCTTCAGACGCGCCCATTCATGCTCAGCAAGTTCACGGCGTTTATTCTCGAATTTTTCACGTGTATTGATTGTACCGAAGACCTTACCCCAGATTTCTTTCGATGCCTGCATCTTACGCGCAATCTTGTCCGTCCATTCATGTGGCACATGACAATCGGAACACTTGGCACGCACACCGGAGCGGTTGCTAAAATGGATCGTCGTTTGCAACTCCTGGTAGACATTGTCACGCATCTCATGGCAACCCGTGCAAAACTCTTCAGTATTTGTGTATTCAAGCGCCGTGTTGAAACCACCCCAGAACACGATCCCCATAACAAAACCACCTATCGTTAGGAAGCCAAGGCTATAGTGGACACTTGGGCGGTTAATAACCTGCCAATAGAATTTTATTTTCTTCCACACGTCAAACTCCTTGTTATTTTTTAGGTTTGACCTTTAACAGATCATCAACATCTTTAAACGTATTGCTGATGAGTGGCTTCGCTTCTGTCTGAATAACATGGCATTGATTACAGAAATACCGTCGCGGTGATACATCGGCAAGGAAATTACCATCGCGGTCCATAAAATGCGTCACACTCACCATCGGTGCCTGGCTATCTTCCACGCGCTTCCGACTGTGGCATGACAGGCACTTGTTTGTTCGCAGATCAACCTGGTAATTATCAATCTTGTGCGGGATGGTTGGTGGTTGCATCGGGTAGTTGCGCTTCAGCTTCAGGTCCTTGTTGACAACCTTCGACATAACCGGTGGGTTATCCTCGACATTTAACGCCGCCTCACCCCGGTATGTCGCGATAATATCTTCCGCATGAACAGAGATCGTCATCACACCTAGTATTCCGATAGCAATAAACAGTTTTTTCATCATGACGTCTCCTTTCATGCCTTCACGACTTTTACGGCGCATTTTTTAAAATCCGTTTCCTTGGAAATCGGATCCGTTGCGTCGAGCGTGACTTTATTGATTAGCTGACTCGCATCGAACCACGGCACAAACACCAGGCCTTTCGGCGGCTTGTTTCGCCCTCGTGTCTCCACGCGCGTGAGGATTTCGCCGCGTCGCGAAACTACTTTGACCTTGTCACCTCGCCGCAGCCCCCTGTCACGCGCATCCTGTGGATGCATAAAGACCTGTGCATCGGGATAAGCACGGTACAGTTCCGGCACACGCTGGGTCATCGAACCCGAGTGCCAATGTTCAAGCACACGCCCGGTCGACAACCAGAGGTCATAATCTTTATCTGGCTCTTCGGCTGCTGGCTCATACGGGAGGGCAAAGATGATCGCTTTACCGTCCTTCTTGCCATAGAACTCGAACCCGGTACCTGGCTTCACATACGGATCACTGCCTTCTTTAAACCGCCAGAGGGTTTCCTTGCCGTTCACGACTGGCCAACGTAGGCCTCGCGTGACGTGGTAAGTATCAAAGTCAGCCAGGTCGTGTGCCTTGCCGCGACCAAAGGCGGCATATTCTTCGAACAAGCCTTTTTGAATATAAAAGCCGAAATCCTTCGCTTCATGATTACCGTAGTCCGGATTCGTTTCAGAAAGTGGGTATTTGTCTACTTGTCCATTCGCAAACAACACGTCGTAGAGTGTCTTACCCTTGTAGGCTGGATTCTTATCCAGGATATCCTTTGGCCAGACTTCGTCTGTCTTGAAGCGCTTGGAGAACTCAACGACCTGCCACAGGTCTGACTTTGATTCGCCCGGTGCCTCAACCAGTTCATACCAGAACTGGGTACGCCGCTCAGCATTACCGTAGGCACCCTCTTTTTCCACCCACATCGCGGTCGGCAGGATGAGATCGGCAGCCTGTGCCGTAACCGTTGGGTAGGCATCGGAGACAACAATAAAGTTATCGGGGTTACGGTAGCCCGGTAAGGTCTCAACATTCATATTCGGCGCGGCCTGGACGTTATTGTTCACTTGCACCCAGTAGGCGTTAATCTTGCTGTCTTTCAGGTAACGGTTCTGTAACACGGCATGTGCACCGACCCAGCCCGGTATAATCCCCTCAGGAAGTTTCCATTTCTTTTCCGCAAAGGCACGGTGTTTCGGGTTCTTGACCACCATGTCGGCCGGTAGGCGGTGGGAGAAGGTGCCGACTTCACGGGCAGTACCACAGGCAGACGGCTGGCCGGTCAGTGAAAACGGGCTATTACCCGGGGTCGAGATCTTGCCCGTCAACAGGTGAATGTTGTAAATCATGTTATTCACCCAGACACCACGGGTATGCTGATTGACCCCCATGGTCCAGAGTGACATGACCTTGATATCCGGATCGGCATACAACTCGGCCATTTTCTTCAAGGTATCTTCGGGGACACCTGATAATTCCGACACATACTTCGCGTCGTATTTCTTAACGAATTCAGCAAATTCATCAAAGTTGCTCGGTGTGGAACCCCCAACCTTCTTACTATTTTTCGCCTTCTGCTCACGGGGATCTTCAGGACGCAGACCGTAACCAATATCGGCATTACCCATGCGGAAATTTACGTGTTTGCTAACAAAATCCTTGTTGACGCGTTTCGTTTCGATAATGTAATTGGCGATGTAGTTAAGAATGGCCAGGTCAGTCTGGGGTGTAAAGATCGCCGGGATATCTGCCAGTTCAAATGAACGGTGCTCAAACGTCGACAATACGGCTACTTTAACGTGTGGTGCACTGAGGCGGCGGTCGGTCAGTCGCGTCCACAGGATCGGGTGCATCTCGGCCATGTTAGACCCCCACAGTACGAAGGCATCGGCATGCTCAAAGTCATCATAGCAGCCCATTGGTTCATCAATGCCGAACGTGCGCATAAAGCCGCCCACGGCCGAAGCCATGCAGTGCCGCGCATTCGGGTCAATGTTATTAGAAAGGAATCCGGCCTTATAGAGTTTTGCCGCAGCATACCCTTCCCAGACCGTCCATTGCCCCGAGCCAAACATTCCGACACCTTTGGGACCTTTATCCTTTAATGCGGCCTTGAACTTCTCCGCCATGATATCGAAGGCCTCATCCCAGGAAACCGGTGTGAATTCGCCATTCTTGTCATATTTGCCATTCGTTTTACGCAATAACGGCTTGGTCAGTCGATCACTGCCATACATAATCTTTGACAGGAAATAACCTTTTATACAATTCAGGCCTTTATTGACGGGTGAGTTAATATCACCGTGCGTGGCGACAACGCGGCCATCCTTGGTTGCCACGTTCACACTGCAACCGGTACCACAAAAACGGCATGGCGCCTTCGACCAGGTTAATGTGGTCTTACTTGCATCGGTAACCAGGTTTGCTGCCCCTAAAGGAAACGAAATGCCTGCCGCCGCCGCTGCAGTTGCCACGGCATTGTGTTTAATGAATTCCCTGCGTGTCATTTTCATTTTTCTGACTCCTGATTATTCATCGTCAATTTCGTGGTACACCATGGCTGCATTCAATACGCTATCGATCCCCTGGATAACACTAATCGTCGATAGAATGTCTTTTTCTGAGTCCGTTTCAAGCAAGGCGACAAACTTGCCCTTCGGGTCAGACACACAGACCTCGACGTTATCAATATTCCCCACCTTCTCCTGCACCTTGCTTAAATCTTCAGGCAAGCAATGTACAACCAGGCTTGAGATATGAACGGGCACTTGTTTAGCCAACATTGGCGATCTCCTGGGATAGTTGAGTTAAGTTGGGTGGAACTACGGCTACAGCAAACGTCGGGCATATGGCAACGCACGCGCCGCACCCATTACAGGCCGCCAGGTCAATGACTGGCTGTGGTGATTTTGATAACGCAAACTGGAATTTGATCGCAGGCTGCTCACAACTGTCCTGGCAACTTTGACAGGCAATATTGTTTTTCGCGAGGCATTGCGTATTAATGGTCGCCACATAGTCCCAAGGGGACAGGCTTAAGTCTGTTTCGAACAGGTCGTGTGAACAGGCCCGCGTGCAGTTACCGCAGAACAGGCATTCACCCTTCTTAAAATTGATTTGCGGGTAGCCGTTATCATCTTTGCCAATAATCTGTTCGGGACAGGCATTCTGGCAATCATCACAACGCGTACATACTGAATGGAAATCCATACCGGGTCTTAACCACGGCATCAAGACAACGGCATCTTTAGCCGAGAAACGACCTCTTAAGAAGTTGCGGCGACGAATATCCATTGCTCGCGTCATTTCCGGATTAATAGGTCGATGGGCCAGAGAGAATTTGCGATATCCAGATTATAAAGCCATAGCTCCCCACTATAATGACTGAAAGGACGGGTGCCAGAAAGATCGCCAGAATAATGAAACTGACCTTTTCATCCTGTTTCGTGATATCTGTGTCTGCCATACAAAACTCCTTATCGATTACAGGTGGGCTATTGTTATTTTCATTAGCGCAATCCTGCTTTGTATTAAGAAGTATCGTGTAGCCACCGCATTATAAAAATGACTTAAATCAAATTTGTGATGTTTTTTTTCAATTCGAGAGACATGATTACCACATGATTATTGCTGAATAAAAGAGAAGGCGATTTATGAGAAAACCGAAATCGTGAATTGGCTAGATACTTACAGCTTCGCTATCCACCTCCGCTGTGACGACATAGCGAAGTGTCCCGCCCGCCCTGATTGCATCAAACGGATAGCACGTTGTCAGCATAAGAATACGACGTTTGGGATTATTTATATAAGCGAATGACCGTGCATCCACGACCTGGATATCAATCACGTTATATTGGCTTGCCGTGCCATCGGGTCGTATGAGCTGAATCTTATCATCCATGGCGATATGTCTGAGAAAGGCAAAGTGGGTATCCCTGTGCGCACTGACGATACTCACCCCGGACATGCCTGGCTGGGCTGTTTCCTGGACGTGGCCCGGGGCAAAGGCGAGTGAATTTCCCTGCGCCCCAGACAGGACAATGGCCTGCTCATCGAGGCGCGGCACGTGAATGCGCGCCACAGGCCAGGTGTCCGCCCAGGGCCATGGCTTGACGCGCTGCGCACCATTACGCGTGTCGGCCCATGCGTCCTCCAGCAGGTGCTGTGCAAGAATG
>Ga0316207_10003892_pt1 | contig 13460 bp, 6 predicted proteins | sample 6weekpyrite_MG_FD_204943 | JGI IMG/M metagenome (GOLD analysis project Ga0316207, IMG submission 204943) | Microbial mat bacterial communities from mineral coupon in-situ incubated in ocean water Damariscotta River, Maine, United States -... | ecosystem: Environmental > Aquatic > Marine >... | reverse complement strand
GCCTTCTTCACCGTTCTGGATGACCGACGAGAAATTGCCACGCGCTGTTTGTGCGACATTTGCGGTGTTATTGTTTTGCGCCTGCCTGACGGCCGAAAAGTTGTCGTCGCCCGACTGGAAGACGTTGGCGGTCTGATCGGTACCTTCCTGCGAAACATACGAACGAACGTCGCGACCAGCCTGCTGGTTCACCACGGCTGCGTTCGCATCACCGTCCTGTTTGATCTGGCTGATCGCATCGGCGGTCGCTGTTCCCTGAACCGCGCGCGCCTGGTTGGTGCCGTTCTGCTCTACGACCGAAGAACCGCGATTGCCGTTCTGGAGGACATTGGCTTTGTTGGCATCGCCGTCTTGAACAATGCTGCTGCTGTTATCTTCTTTGTTCTGGACGCTCACAGCCGAGTTGTCATCACCCTGCTGATTGATGCTGATGCCGTTATCTTGCGCAAGCGCTGGCGATGCGAGCCCAAGTGCAATTACGGAAGCCCCTGCAAAAATGGCCTTCTTCATTCCAAATTCCCCTCTTTCACTGCGACCTCAATTGGGTGGCGAGCGCGGTCATGTGATCTGAAGGCCGAATGGAGTGGTTAAAACCTCATCGACCTTGCCTACGGGGAGATACTTAAACCCAGGACCATGAATTCTTTGTCAATTTCAAAGTAAAACGAATTTAACCATGGCTATTAATCTGCATTAACCATAGTTTTTTACTTTGAAATAATACTGTGATTGACTTGGCCAGCACGGCCTAACGATCATCAGTTCAGTAAAAGTGGGGATGAAGTACGCGGGCTTGGCTGCTTTTGCGCAGGCTACCTTTGCGCAGACTCCTTTGCGTGGGCTGCGTTATGCTACACCCAGTGGCCCGCTTGCGAATTCGCTGCGGCCAATCACGTAGAAGACGTGTTCTTTCTGGTCGCCTGCCATGCCGCGCATCTGGGTGCGAGCGGTCAGCCGGCCGCCGATTTTCTCCATCGCCTTGCGCGATCGCCAGTTTTCGGCCCCCACTGCAAAGCGGCACTCGGCAATCGAAGCGAGCGCGTGGGCAACCATCAAGCGTTTCATCGCAAGGTTTGTGGGGCCGCCCCAATATGCGCGCGAAAGAAAGGTCCAGCCGATCTCAACCGAGCCTGCGCCTGCGCTTTGGGATGCCTCTTCCAGACCTTGATACCGCGAAGACCCGATCACTGCGCCGCTGGACTTGTCGATCACGACCAACGCCCCTTGCTGCGTCATCGCATCGTCAAAAAAGGCGCGGAACACCGGTTCTTGCCAGCGATCATGCGCGGGGTGCTGCTCCCAGATCAATCGGTCGCAGGCAACCGCAAACAGCGCTTCCCAATCATCGCTTTGCAACGGGCGCAAAAGCAGGCGCTCATCTTCCAGCACAGGCTGGCGATTGAGCAGCGGGCCACTCATCAGCCGGTTACATCACCGAGCGCAGCGATGAACTTGTCTATATTGTCCATCGTCAATCCGGCGACATTGATGCGGCCAGACCCTGCCATATAAATGGCGTGTTCTTCGCGCAGTTGCACCACTTGCTCTTTGCTCACCGGCAAGACCGAGAACAATCCATTCTGGCGGCCCAGCGGTGTGAGATCGACGCTGCCCGCCATACCTGCTTCGGCAAGCCGTTCGCGCACCTGACGCATCCTTGTGCGCATCTGGTCCAGTTCATCGAGCCATTGCGTCGTCAATTCCTCATCACGCAGAATTAGGCGGACGGCTGCTGCGCCATGATCAGGCGGCATCGACCAGCTGGCGCGAGCAAGCGCATTGGCGTTTGAGAATGCAACGTCGAGCGTATCGTGTTCTTTTGCCAATACGTAAAACGCGCCAACGCGGTCGCGGTAGAGGCCGAAATTCTTGTCGCAGGAATAGGCGATGAACGCCTCTGGCACCTTTGCCAGCACGCTGCGCAGACCGGCGGCGTCTTCTTCCATGCCGTGGCCAAGGCCTTGATAGGCGGTATCAATGATCGGGAAGACGCCGGTTTCTGCAATCGCATCGCCGATCAATTCCCAGTCTTCGGCCGAATAATCGACGCCCGTCGGGTTGTGACAGCATCCATGCAGCAGCACGCCTTCATTGGGTCCGGCGGATCGGATCGCGGCAAGCACCGCTTCGACATTGGCGCTGCCATCGGCATTGGCATGTTCGAACGGCACCCAATCCAGTGAAATATCGCCGAGTATCTGGGCATGGTTGGGCCAGCTGGGCGTGCCCATGTGGAGTTTCGTCATGCCAGCCTGCTGGGCCAAGGCCACCGCAAGGCGTACAGCGCCGGTTCCGCCGGGTGTTTGCATCCCCTGGATGCGCCCACCCATCGTCGCGTCTTCGCCGAAAATATACGGCATCAACGCGTTGACGAAACCCATATCGCCTTCTGGTCCAAGGTACGATTTACTGTCCTGCGTTTCGACCAGCTTTTGTTCAGCCGCCTTGATCGCGCCAAAGACCGGCGTAGCGCCTTGGCCGGTGCGATAGACACCAACGCCTAGATCGACCTTGTCGGTGCGATCATCGGCGGCGTGAAGCTTGATCAGCGCGAGGAGCGCATCGGGCGATTGGGGTTCGAGTCGATTGAGCATGGCGCAACCTCTGCCGCGTGCGTGCGCGCGCTGCAACCGTCAATCGGCCCGCATCATCAACTTGTTTGCCTCCCGCCGGGTCAACGCCCGGTCAGGAAGCCCTCTGAAGCGACCTCAGAAGGGCAGCCAGCGCTGCTTTTTGGAAAACCGCATATAGCCTGCATTGACGCCAAGCCGCAGTCCGGCGCCGACACGGATCGGGATCAGCACAACATCACCGCGGCGCATGTAACTCGCATGCAATCCGCCGACGAAATAGGCCTGACCTTCGCCCGCAGGGTACCGGCGAAAGATGTCTTCGCTGTCATAAAGATTGTAGACGAGCACAAAGGTGTTGCCCGCATTGGCGCCCGCATCAAGCCCAAGCGATGGCCCTGTCCAATAGACTTTGCGTTGCCCTTCGATCCGGTGATGCAAGGTGCCTGAACCATAACGCACACCGAAAATGAACGCGCCGCCGCCTTCGCGGCCAACGATATAGCCGTTTGGCTCACCTTGTTCGCGCAGGAGATTTTCGATCATGCCGGCGAGCCCTTCGGCACCTTTGCCGAATACGCCTTCTGCTGCACCGATTAGATCGTCCTGTTGATAGGTCGTGGGGTCTGCCTCAGCGCTGGCAAGGTCGCCCGGCGCACCCGGCACATCTTGCTGGGCGACATCGCCGGTCGAAGCGGCATCAGATGCACCATCTGTATATTGAGCAAACTCATCTTCAAATCCCGGTGTGCCGGTGATCGTCTCGGAGGTGACTTGTGCGGCCTCGCCTTGCGCTTCGACCGGAACGGGGCCGTCAGTGGCGGTGCGGGCTGGCACAGTTGGCAGGGCATCTACCGCTTCATCAACGCCAGGTGCGCTGCGAAGATCAGGGTTGGCCAGATCAGCATCAATGGCGCCGCTTGCCTCTGCCGCGCTGTCACGCGCTTGGGCTGCTGCTGCATATGCTTCGTCGGGGTCGAAACTCTCAACATCTTGCGCGCCTGCTGGCGTTGCTGCCGGTGCAAGGGCGATGGCCGCAGCAGCCAGAAGGGCCGCCGCATTGCGCGACCAGATGTTCACTTGTCCGCCAAATCTGGCAGCAAATGTCCGGGTTGAGGTTTCAATCATGCGCATTGCACACACCTTTCACGTTCTGGCAGCCGCATTTCTGCGGGGATACAGAGAGTCTTTCCCCGCACCTTCATCAACGCATCGGCGGCGAAGCGAATCGAAATTACGGCGAGCTGAGTCGCTAGCGCTTTGAGGATGAATCCAGGCTGGCCGAAACTACGCAATACTTCGCGCCGAGCGCGCTTTGCATGACCGGCAGGCAATTTGGCGCAATTGAGCGCCAATCGACACTTGCCGCCGTAGACAAGCCCGACTATAGCGCGCGGCTCGCAGCCGATACGCGAATGCAAAACCGGCTGCGATGCGGAGACGTGGGTGAGTGGCTGAAACCAGTTCCCTGCTAAGGAACCATACCTACTACGGGTATCGAGGGTTCGAATCCCTCCGTCTCCGCCACTTTTCATCACAATCAATCTGACATAGGTGGAGCGTCCAGCCCCGCGGCTGGGGTGCGGTTTTTCAACTGTGCGGCTAGCGCGCAAAGGCGCACGCATAGCTTTTGCGATGTGCACAATGTGCAATTGACTCCGCACCTCACACGCATCAAGCTGCAAAGCGTCAGGGCTGTATGGTGGGTTACTTGGAGAAGTCCATTGGAACTCTGCGTGTCACTTTCCGAAGATGAAACGAACCCAGAGGGCGCGGGAGATGATCCTGCCTCATCCCAAACTGCGCCCGAAACTGCTTCCGAAACTGCGCGCGAGAGCGAGGACGCCAAAACGTCTCAACAAAGGCTCATCGCTGCATCGAGTGTATCAGCGTTGGCACTCGCAACTGCTGCATGCGGTGGCGGCGGAAGCGGCGGCGGCAACACAGGCGGTGGCCCAGTTACAGGCGGCGGCACGCCCACACCAACTGCGCTCACGCCCCAAACCGATGCCGAGGCGGCCCGCTTTGCCCTTCGGGCAGGGCTATCGGTTTCCCCTAGCGATATCTCGCAAATGCGTTCGATCGGTTTCGAGCCATGGCTCGACCGTGAGATCAATCAGGCAATAGAGCGCACCGCAGAACAGTTCCTCTCCAGCCTTGGGTTTGAACAGATCAACGATGATCGCTGGTTCTTCCGGCGCGACGCGGCTGACTACATGATTTGGAACCAGCTTCTCACCGGCAGCAATTCGGTGAGAAAGCGCGCGGCACTCGCGCTGTCGGAATTTTTCGTCGTCTCGCTCAATAACCTGCAATTGTGGCCTAGCACCGCGATCGGGGCCTATTGGGACATTCTAAAAAGCAACGCGTTTGGCAATTTTCGCAATCTGCTCGAAGAAATCACGCTCAACGCGGCGATGGGCATATTCCTGAACACGCTTGGCAACCAAAAGGCCGATCCTGCGACAGGGCGCGTGCCCGATGAGAACTTTGGCCGCGAGGTCATGCAATTGTTCTCAATCGGACTGTTTGAGCTCAATATCGATGGCAGCGTTGTTACCAATGGCGCGGGCGAACCGGTCGAGACATATACCAACGAGGATGTGACCGGCATCGCCAAAGTGTTTACCGGCTATCACTATAACTTTTCCGGCGACATTCAGTTCTCCTCCCCTCCGTCGCAACCCAATCTCGATATTCCCGAAGCGCGCTTGTTGCGCAATCCGATGAGCGCCGATCCCGCGCTGCGCCCGCCATTCGGCGAGGATACGCATTCGGTCGAAGAAAAGGCATTTCTGGGCACAACCATACCGGCAGGAACCGGGCCGGAAGAAACATTGCGGATCGCGCTCGACACCTTGTTCGAACATCCCAATGTCGGCCCGTTCTTTGGCAAGCAGATGATCCAGAGATTGGTGACCAGCAATCCGTCTGCCGCCTATGTCCAGCGCGTTGCCGAAGCGTTCAACGACAACGGATCAGGCGTTCGCGGCGATTTGCGCGCGGTGTTCAAGGCGGTGCTGCTCGATCCCGAGGCGCTGGCAGAAAGCGCGCTGGATGATCCGCGCTTTGGCAAATTGCGCGAACCCATGCTGCGCTTTGCACAATGGGGGCGGACGTTTGGCGCGCAATCAGAAACCGGCTTTTGGTTGATGCGCGATCTCTCTGAGCGATCCAACAGGCTGAGCCAGTCTCCCTTGCGATCTCCGTCGGTCTTCAACTTCTTCCGGCCAGGATACACGCCTGCCAATTCGCAAGCGTCGGCCAATGACTTGCTCGCCCCTGAATTCCAACTGGTGAACGAAACCACTGCGGCAAGTTACATCAATTTCATCGAACGCTCGATCGACGGGCGCGGCGGTTGGATGTTCGATGTCAAGGCGACCTATGCTGATGAGTTGCCAATCGCACATGACACCGCGGCGTTGGTTGACCGGCTCGACCTCTTGTTGACCGCCAATCAGCTTTCGCAATTCTCGCGCGACACGATCACAGATGCGCTTGAAGCGCAGCCTGTGGCGCAGTCGGCAGACGAAGAGACCAAACTCAGGCAAATCTATCGAGCGGTCATGCTCGTGATGGCCTCCAACGATTATCTGATCCAGAAATAGGAGGCGGCGCATGTTTAATATTGGAAAAGCAAACGAAATATCGCGCCGTGCCTTCATGCACCGTTCGGGCCAACTCGCCGTCATGGGCGCAGCATCTGGATACGCGATGGGGCTCGCTGGGCTGAGCGATGCAGCAGCGTTTGAAACAGGCGGCGGTTACAAGGCGCTTGTCTGTGTGTTCCTGCTTGGCGGGAATGATCACGCAAACACGCTCATTCCTTTTGATACCGCGAATTACGATAGATACAGCGCGATCCGCGGGGGTCTGCCTGCCAATGGCGGGATCGCAATTGATCGTGCGTCGCTGGCAAATCAGGTGCTCAACCCGCTTCAGCCGCAAACGCTAACCGATGATTTGCAGCTGGCACTTGCGCCCACAATGCCAAGGCTAAAGGCGCGCTTTGATCAAGGTGCGCTTGCGCCAGTGCTCAATGTCGGGCCGCTCATCACGCCTTTGACGCGTCAGCAATTCGACAGCGGCAACAATTCGATGTTCCCGCGCCCGGCAAAGCTGTTTTCGCACAATGACCAGCAATCAACCTGGCAATCCGGTTCGCCCGAGGGTTCTGTTTCGGGTTGGGGCGGACGCATTGGCGATCTTGCCGCCAGCAGCAACACCAATTCGATGTTCACCGCTATCAATGCCACCGGCAATGCGGTGTTCCTGTCAGGCGATCAAACCCAGCCTTACGGCATTTCTTCGAGTGGAGCGATCGAGATCGCAGCCTTGCAGCGCAACCTTTACGGGTCGAGCGCGGCAAGTCAGGCGTTGAATGCTTTGCTCACCAACGGCACCAACCACATATTCGAAAACGATTATGCGATGGCCAATGCCCGCTCGATCCAGTTTTCAGGCTTCATCAACGATGCATTGCAAAATGCCAATCTGTCGACTGACTTTGGCGAAGGAAACGGGCTGGCGCAGCAATTGGAAATCGTCGCCAGACTGATCGCGGCGCGAAACCAGTTGGGCGTTACGCGGCAGGTGTTCCTTGTCGCAACCGGCGGATTCGATAATCACGACGGATTGATCGGCACACACGAAGGGCTTCTTGCAGGGGTCGATTTTGCATTGGATGCTTTTTACAGTGCAATGCTCGAAATCGGCGTTGCTGACAGGGTGACCACCTTTAGCGCGTCGGATTTTGGCCGCACGCTGGCATCGAATGGCGATGGTTCGGATCATGGCTGGGGCGGACATCATTTCGTTCTTGGCGGCGCGGTGAATGGCGGGCAATTCTATGGCCGTGCGCCGGAAATTTCCGTCGATTCAGACGATCAGGTCGGGCGCGGACGGCTGTTGCCGACGACATCGGTCGATGAATACTCGGCCACACTTGCCAAATGGCTTGGCGTGTCGCCGGGTGAGATACCCATTGTCTCGCCCAATATCGGCAATTTCAACTCACCCGATCTGGGCTTCCTGCGTGATGTCAACCAACAGGCTGTGGCGCCAACTTAATCAGGGCCTATCGATTTGGGACTATCGATTTGGGCCTATCGCACGCGCGACGGTGCGATCAGCACCGCATTAGCAATCAGCAGATCAAGCCCGTCGAGATAGGCGCGCGTCGCAGGGTCATGGGCAAAGGCGATGGCCAAACCCTGCCCTGCCGGCTGCGCGACAAGATAGGGTTTGAAGGCCAATTGCCGCCGGTTTTCATCCCAGACATAGCCGCTGGCGATAAGATCATCGGCAGCGGCGAAGCGCAGCACATTGATCCCGTCAGACCGGTCGACCGGCGTGAATATCTGCGACCCGCTGGCGAGCACGACTGCGCCATTATCATATCCAGCTGAGAGGAAATGCTCACGATCTGCAACAGTGTTGAGCAGAGCGCCGGGAAGCGTGTCGGGCAGTGCCGACTGGTCCGCGATCAATTCACGATATTCTGCCTCGCTGACAATCTCGCTGGGTTTGGCAAGGGCAGATTGTTCGCCCTTGCCAGCGGAAGGGTCGCGCCCGAGCGCCGCTTCGCGCTGTAGCGAAAAGAGTGGGTTATCACCTGATGCAAAGCTGCCGACGCTGCGGCCCACGCTGACCAGCACCCCGCCATTTTCGACAAAGCTGCGCAAGGTCGCAATGCCGCCTTCGCCCATCGCACGGCCCGGCGAACCTTCAGGCACCAACACCACGTCGTAATCGGACAGGTCCGCTCTGCCAAAACGATAGGTGCGGATCGGTGTCACCGGCAGGCCAAGCCGCCTTTCAAGAACATAGCGCATCGCGCCGGCGCTCAATTGCGATATCCCGTCATCCCAAGCGATCGCGACACGCGGCATTGTCAGCCGTACAAATGCATCGCTGCCCAGATTGGGGCCGTCTTCGACCCAGCTATTGGCAAAGCCCACCGTTTCGGCTCCGACTTCGCTCGCCATTTGGCTTAGCTGTGCCAATTGTTCGGGAGAATTCGCGCCAGCCGGAAACAGCACGGTCCCGCGCGTGTATGTGCGGCCATCTTTGGTGAACGCCTCGTCTGTAACGCGCGCTTCCATTCCTTCGCGCAAGGCCAATGTCACCAGACGCGCCTGCCCGCTATCGGTCCAAGGCACCGCAATTGCGAAATTGCCTGCACCGCTTGTGATCGGCGTGATCGGTGCATCGGCATTGAGCGGATTGCCCGAAACGGCATTTGAACACAGCGTCACATCCAGTCCCGACATCAATCCGACCGACCACGCGGTTACGTCATACAATTCGTGTGGCAAATCTTCCGATCGGCGGCGTTCCTGTTCGATAACGAAGTCGCGCGGAAGCGGCGTGTCGCGGTCAAGCAGGCTGCGCACCAGACGTGCCGCGGGTTGTGCTTGCGGCACTGCCAGATAGCCCGAAGGATAGCTGCGCCCACACGCGCTTACCGGGCCATCGCGGCGACGCACTTCGATGCCTTGGGCAACCAGCCTGCGCCCCAGACTTTCTGCGTTCCAGCGGCGGGTGCCAAGGTCGATCAGATACGTCCCGTTTCCTGCAACACCGCGCCGGTTTGCAGCGCGGTAATCGGCAAAGTCGGCTAGGAAACTGGCCGAATTCTGTGCAACCGCCTCTGCGGTCGAAAAGCTGGCGATGAAGTGGTTTCGCACACTATCGGCATAGGTCAGCTGTGTTCCATCGCGCCGTTCCCACACCAGCCCGCGCGCAGAGCCTTGCTCATATGTGCTGCCTATTGCGCCGTGATGCGTGTTCCATGTGTCGCCATAGCCGGGGTAGAACAGGTCATAGACCTCGCGAGTGAAATAGGGTTCAGCGATCCGGTCGAACCATGCCGCGTTGTTTCGCCCGATCACTTCATAGGCACGGCGCTGTGAGGCTGTGATGTTGGGGTTGATAGGCTGCGCAGCGGGCGAGAAGAAGTAGCTGTCATCCCCGCTCATTTCATGGACATCGACAACCACAACCGGGTTCCATGCACGGATCGCGGCAACCTTACCGCGCGTTTCGGGTTGGCTCAGCGTGAACCAGTCGCGGTTGAGGTCAAACATGTAGTGATTGACGCGTCCGCTTGGCCACGGCTCGTCATGTTCGGCGGCCTGCCTGTCACCAGCCGGTTCGATCCCGACGGCGGTCCGGAAATGGTTGACGAAGCGCGCGCGTCCATCGGGGTTCTGCATCGGATCAAGCACGACGATGCTGTCTGACAGGATCTGTTCAACCCTTGCATCGCCTTGGGCAGCAAGCAGGTGATAGGCCATCATCAGTGAGGCATCGGTCGAGGATATCTCATTGCCATGCACACCATAGGCAAGCCACGTCACCGGCAGCGCGGTTCCATCTCCAGCCCTACCTGCGGCGATGCTGGCAAGGTCGCTTTGTATAGCATCGATCTGCGCCATGTTCGCGCGTGAGGTAAAGACCAGATAGTGCAGCGGCCGCCCTTCCCAACTGGTTGCATAATGCACCATCCGAACGCGATCAGGTGCGGCCTCAACCAATGCACGAAGATAGCGATCGGTTTCATCGGGCGACGTGATGCGTTCCCCCGGAGCGTGTCCAACGACCTCGGTCAGTGTGGGAATTTCCGGATCAAACTGAGCCTGCAGGAACGACTGCGCTTTTCCCGGGGCCACCATTGCCAAGCATGACACGGCGATGAGAATGGCTTTAAAGAGTGCTTTGCGGATCACGTCATATTCCCCAGTTGCGATGCAAACTGCCTTTAGACCGGGGTCTCTGCCAATCGCAGTCACTGGTCAAGCCAGATGCGAAGTTCGTCGAGAATACGCGGCTTGTGGCATCTAATCCTGCCACCACGACTGTGAGGCGCAACAAAATTGCAACGGGCGGGGCGGAATCGCACGATTCAACTGGAAGATTCTTGACACTGACCCGCCCTGTCAGGATCAATTCGCCTTGCAATAACTACCACTCAACAGGGAGCCCCTTATGAAACCCCTTAAATTATCCGCGCAAGCTATCCTGCTTGCTGCTGCCAGTGCGATGCCTTTTGCCGCACAAGCGCAGGACGCACCCGAGACAGAAACCCCCGAAGCCGAAGAAGAGCAACGCATTGTTGTGATCGGCTCGCGCATTTCGCGTGACCCCAATATCGGCGCGCCTGCCCCCGTTATCTCGCTCGATTCAGAGGCGCTGACGCAAACAGGCGGCACAGACGTCGTCGATGTTTTGCGCGATGTGCCAGCCCTTTCCACCTCGACGACCTCGGAAGGTTCCATCGACGGTGTGTTCTCCGGCAATGTTCAGGTGGGCCAGTCAGTGCTCAACTTGCGCGGCTTGGGCGAAAACAGGACCTTGGTTCTCGTCAATGGTCGCCGGCACGTCTCCGGTATCGCTGGCCAACAGGCCGTTGACATCAACTCGATCCCGACCGCTTTGATTGAGCGGGTAGAAACCCTCACCGGCGGCGCTTCTGCGCTTTACGGTTCGGACGCTGTGACCGGTGTTGTGAACTTCGTGCTCAAGGACGATTTCGAAGGGCTTCAGGCCAACGTCCAGTCGGGCATCTCGTCCGAAGGCGACGCATGGCGCATCAATGGTGACCTCACCTGGGGCGCCAACTTTGCCGATGGCCGCGGCAACTTCGTTGTGACCGGCGAATATGCGCGCAACGATGAATTGCAGTTCGGTGAGCGTTCGTTCTCGCGCAATAACGGCCTGTTCGACGATCAGGCAAACCCGGCGCTGCGTTTGCAGACGGGTGAGTTGAATGCGACCGACACGCCAAACTTCATCGCCAATGGCGCAGTGCTGGGCGGGCTGATCCCGACCGACACAACCGGATTTACACCGACTGCGGCTGAGCAGGCATTGATCAACCGCTCGCTCAACGCACCTCGCCGCTTTATCGCAGGCGATCCACGCTTCTCGCTGTCTTCTGCTGGCGGCATTATCGCACCGGGTAATATCGGCCCAAGCGATGGCCCAGACATCAATGGCAACGGCACGCCCGATTGCCTTGAATCGGCTGTTGGCTTCAACAGCACGTTCAATGCGGGCGCGTTTGGCCTTGCCGGCGGTTGTGCTGTGGTCAATCCCGACGGTTCGCTGAGCGTCTATCAGGATGGTCAAATCACCGGACTGTTCAACCAGTTCGGCGGTGACGGTATCCAGAACAACTTCGATTCCAACTCGCTTATTCCGGAAACCGAACGCTGGTCTGTCAACGCGATGCTGACCTACGAAATCTCGCCAGCTGCGACGATCTTTGCAGAAGCCAAGTATGTGTCGAGCTATGCCGAGTTTCAGGCCCAGCCAAACACGTTCTACGATCTTCTGACGATCCGCAGTGACAACCCTTTCATCAGTGCCGAGCAAGCTCAATTCGTTGAGCCACTGTTCTTCGGCAACGGAACCGATGAAGGCTTTTACATTACGCGTGACCCGACGGATCTTGGTCCGAACCGCAATCGCAATGAATTTGAGACATATCGCTTTGTTGGCGGCGTGCGCGGAGAAACCTCCGATCACTTTGCTTACGAGATTTCGGCAAATTATGGACGGTCCACGCAAACCGTGAACGACGCCAACCGCGTCATCACAGACCGTTTCTTTGCTGCAATTGACGTAACCACCGATGCAGGTGGCAACCCGATCTGTCGCTCTGATATCGATCCAACCGCTCCGGCCACAACGCCATTTGGCATTCCGGCGAGTGACCCTGGCTTCTTCACCTTTAACCCCGGTGACGGTTCGTGCCGCCCTGCCAATATCCTTGGCGGTGTCGGCGCAATCAGTCAGGATGCGATTGACTTCATCACCACCACGGTTGTGAACGAATTCCAGCTCGAACAGCTGGTGTTCAGCGCGATCTTCACCGGTGATACCGGCGCATTCCTTGAATTGCCCGGTGGCCCGATCGGGCTCGCATTCGGCATGGAATACCGTGAAGAGCGTTCTGAATCGGTGTTTGATCCATTGGTGCGCGGTGTCGTGCCGGTGACAACTCCTGATGTGAATCAGGGCGATCTGCTGCGGGATCAGGGCTTTGCCCAGAACTCGCTGGTGTTTGATCCATCTTCGGTCATCAGCAATGCTGGCGGCGACTTCAATGTCTATGACATCTTCACCGAAGTTCGCCTGCCAATTCTTGCAGGTGTTCCGCTGGCTGAAACGCTGGAAATCAGCGGTGCGGCACGCTTCTCTAGCTATTCGACCGTTGGCGACACATTCACTTGGAATGTCAGCGGCCTTTGGGCTCCTACGAACGATATCCTGTTCCGCGGCACCTACGCTCAGGCGGTTCGCGCGCCTAATATCAATGAGCTGTTCAATCCAGCTCAAGGCGCGTTCTTCCGTCCGGTCGATCCGTGTGATGCGGGCAACCTGGTTTCGGGTGCCAATCCTGGACTTCGTCAATCGAACTGCGAAGCATTGTTCGCCCAGCTTGGCTTTGATCCGACACTAGGAACTGGAAACTATTCCTACGTCGATCCGCTAACCGCACGATTCTCTGGCTCGATCAGCGGCAACCCTGATCTGCAAGAAGAAACCGCCACAACCTGGACGGTTGGCGCTCAGGTCACACCGAGCTTCCTGCCGGGTCTCATCTTCAGTGTCGATTATTACAACATCGAGATCGAGGACGCGATTAACGCAGTTAGCGCACAGGACATCGTCGACAACTGCGTTGATAGCGCGACCATCGACAATGCGTTCTGTACGCTGGTTGATCGCAATCCGGCCAATGGTGGCTTCACCTTCCTGCGCCAAAGCTCGCTGAACTTTGCCCGTCAGGAAACAGCCGGTGTCGAAGCATCGATGCAGTACCGCTTTGGTGCAGGTCCGCTCGACTTCACCTTCAACGCAAGCGGCACCTGGGTCGAT
>Ga0316207_10003890_pt1 | contig 13462 bp, 12 predicted proteins | sample 6weekpyrite_MG_FD_204943 | JGI IMG/M metagenome (GOLD analysis project Ga0316207, IMG submission 204943) | Microbial mat bacterial communities from mineral coupon in-situ incubated in ocean water Damariscotta River, Maine, United States -... | ecosystem: Environmental > Aquatic > Marine >... | reverse complement strand
GCGTGAGGATGCGTTGATTCTGATGCGCGCGCTTTAGTTTTTGTGTCCGGTCTGAAAAACTCTTTTCTTGTTCTCTCGCTTCCGCGTGGGAACCATGGTGCCACTAAAAAAAGGGGCTTTTACGGGGCGCCCTGGGAAGCTACAGGCAATAAAAAACCCGATAATCCATTGTTTTAAGTGGTTTATCGGGTTGATTTAGGTTCTTGTTGAACCTCTATTTGGTGGGGCGGGGGGAGCTGAATTCACTATTTAACTATTTGTTATTAAATAAAATATCTCGGTTCAGTTTTTCTCAGCACTACTACCAGTAGTACCAAAACTAAAAGTCAGTAGCTTCTTGTGCTGGTGTGGTTGTTAACGCTAAATGTTGGTTCTGATCCTGATTAGCATGAGGACAAGTGCGGACAAACCTGGACAGTTACCCCGCTAAGGCAACGTTTTCTCATTTTGTTGCCTATTTTCAGGTCGCGCACCAATTTACACTGGGGAAAGCGTTTTAAACGGTCTAAGCGAAAAGTTTCCGGAAAACCCGGTAGGGCACATAAAGGCTGATGAATATTCCCAATACAAAAGCAGGTGTGATACCCGGCCAGTCAAAGCTGGCCTGTAACCATACAGCGAAAACGAACAAGCAAAAAAAGTGTATGCGATTCATTCAGTATCAGCTTTTCTTAGTATAGGGCAGGCCATAAGGCGTTTTCTGCTGTCACCTCGGGCGGGACTTTAGTGAACGCCACTACTCAGACCAGAATACAAAACAAAACAATATTATCGGGTATCATTAGGATGATCTCAAGGCCTGCTTAACCATCATCCGGTAGCGGAACCCCCTATAGTGCTTTAAATCTACAGAGAAAATGCGGTTCGAACTACCCGTGTTTATCAACGTCCAGAAAGGACCCGTAACAGCCTCAAATCCAGTCTTCTATCGATTCACCCAGTAGGTTAAGCCGTTGGGCCATACCAGCGAGTGACTCAGACATAAAGGCGTCATGTCTGGCAGTCAACCGTTGATAGGTTATCCAGTGCATTCCTTTGGGCTTCCAGCCGTTGCCGTTCAGGATGCCCGGTTCCCAGCCTAGTTTTTTTCGGATCTTGTCGGCGCGGTGCGCGGCTCTGTCATAGGATGTTTCCCGTTGGCTATCATAGGCGAGTTGGTAGCAGTGACGACAGGCGAATATTCCGCCTCCGTAGAGCAGTGCTACCCGTCGGTCACAACCACGGGCAGGGCAGAGAAACCACGGCCGCTTGCTACCAAGGTGGCAGGCTGTCCAGTCCAGGTAAACAGGGTAGTTTTCATCCTGCCATTCATCTTCCCCGTGGTTACGGTGTCGATAGATAAGCCTTACTCGGTTTTCTTCAGTGCGCATGCGAATAGAGGCGAACACTTTGCCATGGCGTGACCACTGCCATTCAAAGGCCAGATTGGGTAAAAGTAAGCCTTCACTTTTCAATCGCCTAATATCCAGTTTCCGATAATCACTGGTTGTCTTTTTAGCGCCAAAGCGTCCGCTACCTGTTCCACCCATGGTTACCTCGATGTTTTTCCGAAATCAATTGGAAATTTTAGTGTTTAATCTATATTTTACTGTTAGTTGTCTGTGACTCTAACTGTATTTTATACCGAGGTATGGTTATATATAAGACTCTCCAATATGGAACTGAGAGAATGTAAAAAAGGGCTAAATAGTCCACCTGTCAGGAGTCAGTAGGACTCCTTTTATCTTGATCGATGCCGAATAGGAGTAGTAATGCCTGAAATCTACTCCAATATGGAAGACGAGATTTATTTTTTCTGTGCTTTGATTTTGGGTTGATGCTTCCATGATGATTTATCCTTTTCCCAGTATCTTAATGACACCGGGCTAGGATCGATTCCATCATCGTATTCAATATCACCTGATTCATCGATACCGTTCCAGGTTATCGCTACCAATGTTGGGCGGCCTCGTTGTTTCCATCCCTGGCGTGTAACCACAAGAAAGCCAGCATGAACTAAATTGCTATAAGCGCGGTAGAGAGAGCTTTTTGCCCATCCGCGCTTTTTAAGCAACGTATGGCAAGTTGATAGCCTGCCATTATTATTGCCGTTATATTGAGTGAGAATATCCACCAGCAGCTTTACCTCAGGCGCTTTAAGGGCTGCGAACTGAGAACCGATAGCCACCTGGTAGGGGATGCCTATAAAGCGCCCTTTGGACTTCTTAGCGTTGCTGCGCTGGCCCATTAGTGAGAATGTCTTCAGTCGTCTGTTTTACGGCTGGCTTCTATCTGCTGTTCCAGCCAACTATTGATTTCTGATTCGACCCACCCAACGGCGCGGCCCCCTAAAGATACCGGCCTTGGGAATCGATCTTCAGAGATGCGAAGATAAATTGTCGAGCGTGATAACCCGGTACGGGCTTTAACGTTGGGAAGTCTTAGAATTACAGTAGCCATGTTAGCGCCTCCTGGGGCGTTGTGTTGAACATGGTTACCGATTATTCCAGCTATAAATACCTGGTGATAATGCTGTGCTAAGCAGCGGCTAGCCTTTGCTAAGCAGCGGTTAGGGAGATTTAGGATTTGGAGTGTTTCTTAGTGCTTTACGTGCAGCGGAAAAAGACATACCTAACGCATCGTACTCTTCTTCAGCACAGCGATCACGAGATGAATATTTTCCGGTTGCCCATAAGTCACGTATTTCCTGTTGCTTATCACGACTGCCACCGGGTTTGTTGTGTTTCGCATTTGCTGCATTTATTGCATTTTGACGACGCCATTCAGGAGTTCCAATTTCCATAGCCGTTTCTTGTGAAGAGTTTTGAGAGAAGCTAAATTCCATCAACTTATTTGACACTTCCGACAGCTCATTATCTAATTCACTACGCATCCGCTTCTGTGCTTCCAGTTTAAGTGGATCGCCCCCGTGATAAGTTCGGTCTATTTCCTCGATGTTTTTTTGAATCTGAAATTTCCTCCAAAACAGCTCCCAGCGTTTTTGGCCTTCGCTGCTTTCTTCCCAAGCTTTATGGCTGGGTGCGTTACTGAACATAAAAAGAGGTTCACCCAGTTCATCCCTAAGGCTGTTGAGATAATCAAGGTCTACGGGTGGGGGAAAAAAACTCCATTCCGTATATTTCCCCTGCATGTATCTAAACAATCCTGGGATGTAATACATGGTTTCGTATTCTTGCCTGGCCTCGTCGGTGTAATGCTTTTCTGTCCATACACCAGGTAGCCGCCGTTCATTTTTTGCTTCTCCAGAGTCGTCGTGCATTCCCTCTGCCAACATGTTTATAAATATTTCTTGATGAGCAGGCGTGAGTGTTTTAGTGGTTGATCCAGTGAGAATTAGCTGTAATGCGTTTCCGTATGAGGCCCAAAGTTTAGCCATTTTGGATTTCTCCCTTGAATCGAGGCGGGAAAGGGGGAGTGGTCAATAGCATATTGGGTACATGCCGGAAAAAGTCCTTGGTGGAATAGTGCCGCCTGCTCATGGTGCCCTCCAGTGCTGTCTTATTCCCTTGGATTATATGGGATGTTGCTGTACATTGCAGTACAAACGCAGTACATGGGGTGAAGCCATGAATAATCAAAAAAACAGCACGTTAACCTTGCGGATTGATCCGGCTTATAAAGAAGGGCTAAAAGCGGCGGCTGAGCAGGAACACCGCAGTATCACCAATATGGTGGAGGTGCTGATTCGGGACTACTGCCATCAGCACAACATCGAACTAGGTCAGGATAAAAGCCAAGCTCAGCCGAGCGGCCGTTAAATCAAAGAACAAGGCAGTTCATGACCAAAGAACAACAAATTGAACAAGCGCTAATCGCTAAACTAGGTGACCTCAAATACACCTATCGCGAAGACATCCGCGACAAGGCCGCCCTTGAGCAAAACTTTCGCGATAAATTCGAGGCGCTGAACAGAGTCAAACTCACCGATGCCGAGTTCAACCGCCTGCGCGATGAGATCGTTACCAGCGACACCTTCGCTGCTGCTCAGTCCCTGCGCGAAAAAGGCTCATTCACCCGTGAAGACGGCACCCCGCTGGAATACATGCTGGTGGATATCCGAGACTGGTGCAAGAACCACTTCGAGGTGATCAACCAACTGCGCATCAATACCGATAACAGCCATCACCGTTACGATGTCATCCTGCTTATCAACGGCCTGCCGCTGGTGCAGATCGAACTCAAAACCCTGCAAATCAGCCCGCGCCGCGCCATGGAGCAAATCGTCAACTACAAAGACGACCCCGGCAATGGCTATGGCAATTCGCTGCTCTGCTTCATGCAGCTCTTTATCGTCAGCAACGGGAACGACACCCGCTACTTCGCTAATAACCGCAATCAACACTTCAGTTTCAATGCCGACGAACGCTTTCTGCCCATCTACCAGCACGCCGATAAAGAGAACAACAAAATCGGCCACCTACACGACTTTGCCGATAACTTCCTCGCCAAATGTACCTTGGGGCAGTTGATTGGCCGCTACATGGTGCTGGTGCAGAGCGAGCAGAAAATCCTCATCATGCGCCCCTACCAAATCTATGCGGTCAAAGCCATCGTCGACGCCATCCACCAGAATCGCGGCAACGGCTACATCTGGCACACCACCGGCAGTGGCAAAACCCTCACCTCGTTCAAGGCCTCAACCCTGCTCAAGGATAACCCCGATATTGAGAAGTGCCTGTTCGTGGTTGACCGTAAAGACCTGGATCGCCAGACCCGCGAAGAATTCAACAAATTCCAGGAAAACTGCGTCGAGCAAAATACCAACACCGAAGCCCTGGTGCGGCGCATGTTATCCGAAGACTATGCCGACAAGGTAATTGTCACCACCATTCAAAAGCTCGGCCTGGCGTTGGATGAAAACAGCAAACGCAACCAGAGCAAAACCAAGCAAGGCCAACAGACCTTTAAAGAACGCCTGCAACCCCTGCGCGACAAGCGTGTGGTCTTCATCTTCGACGAATGCCACCGCTCCCAGTTTGGCGAAAACCACAAAGCTATCAAAACCTTCTTTCCCAAGGCGCAGCTGTTTGGCTTTACCGCTACCCCTATCTTTGATGACAACGCCAGCTATGTACGCCTAGAGCACGATGCCGACGGCGCACCGGCGGATAAAGCCGTGGGCTATAACGTCACCACCAAAACCATCTTTGAAAACGAGCTACACGCCTACACCATTACCCACGCCATCGAAGACAAAAACGTGCTCAGCTTCCATGTAGATTACTTTGGCAAAAAACCAAAGGAGGATAATAAATCCAAGCAAAAACCCAAGAAGAAGGTGATCCCCCCACCACAAGTGGTGGTGAAAGAGATTCTTACCAAACACAACGCCGCCACCGACACGCGCCGATTTAATGCCGTGCTCGCCACCTCATCCATCAATAGCGCCATTGAATACTACGGGCTATTCAAAACCCTACAGGCGGAACAACAGGCGCAGGATGAAGATTATCAACCGCTGAATATCGCCTGTGTCTTCTCGCCGCCAACCCAAGTGCTCAAAAAGGATGACGAGAGCCAAAGTAACACCGCAAAAAACGTGGCGGATATTAAGCAACTACAAGACGACCTGCCCCAAGAGAAGGCCGACAATCAAGTGGAGCCGGAAAAGAAAAAGGCCGCGCTCACCACGATTATTAATGACTACAATGCCCAATATGATCGTAACCACAGCATCAACGAATTCGACCTCTACTATCAGGACGTGCAGCAGCGCATCAAAGACCAAAAATATGCCAATGCCGACTACCCACGTAAAAACAAGATCGACATCACCATCGTGGTGGATATGCTACTCACCGGTTTTGACTCCAAATACCTCAATACCCTCTACGTGGATAAAAACCTCAAACACCACGGCCTGATTCAAGCCTTCTCGCGCACCAACCGCGTGCTTAACGACACCAAGCCCTGGGGTAATATCCTCGACTTCCGCTATCAGGAAGATGAGGTTGATGCCGCTATCGCGCTCTTCTCCGGTGCTGCCAAAGATAAAGCGCGTGAGATCTGGCTGGTCGATCCCGCCCCGGTAGTGGTGGACAAATACCAAAAGGCCGTCGAGCAACTGGACAACTTTATGAAAGCCAAAGGACTGACCTGCGAGCCTTCTCAAGTGGTCAACCTCAAAGGCGATAGCGCCAAGGCGGAATTCATCACCCACTTCAAAGAGGTGCAAAAACTTAAAACCCAGTTGGAGCAATACACCGACCTGGACGAGCAGAGCCAACAGACCATCGAAGCCAAACTGCCCAGCGATGAGCTGCGCGGCTTTCGAGCCATGTACATGGAGACCGCCAACGAACTCAAGCGAAAACAGGGCAAAGGCGAAGAGAGTAATGACGCGGTGGAGCAACTGGAGTTTGACCTGGTGCTGTTTGCCTCTAGCGTGATCGACTACGACTACATCATGGCGCTGATTGCCAAGTCCACCCAGAAGAGCGGCAAGCAGAAGATGACCCGTGCCCAGTTGATTGAATTGATCAGCAGCCACTCCAACCTGGAGAGCGAGCGCGAAGACATCATCGCCTACATCAACAGCCTTACCACCGGCGACGTGATGAATGAAGAGGAGATCAAAGCAGGCTATCAAGCCTTCAAGGCGCAAAAGGCCGCCAACGACCTGGCCAACATCGCCACCAAGCACAATCTGCCAACGGTCGCTCTGCAAACGTTTGTCGATGCCATCATCGACCGCATGATCTTCGACGCCGAACAACTCACCGACCTGCTCGCACCGTTGGAGCTGGGTTGGAAACAGCGCCGTGTCGCCGAACTGGCCTTGATGGAAGACCTGTTGCCCTACCTGCAAAAGCTCGCGGCTGGGCATGAGATATCGGGGTTGGCTGTTTATGAGTAAGCAGGAGAAGAAGGGGTTGGTGCCGGAGTTGAGGTTTCCTGAGTTTAGGGGCAAAGATGAATGGAAGAGCAAGCACCTGGGAAAACTTTCAACCATTCTGAGAGGTGGTTCCCCTAGACCTATCGAAAGTTATTTAACGACTGATCCAAGCGGCTTGAATTGGCTCAAAATCGGCGATGTTGATAAAGAGTCTAAATATATTTCTCGAACAGAGGAAAAGGTAAAAGTAACTGCTTTAAGTAAGACGCGAGAAGTAGAGCCGGGCGACTTGATAATGTCTAACTCAATGAGTTTCGGGCGCCCTTATATTCTGCAAATAAAATCGTGTATACACGATGGTTGGATCGCTGTTACAGATATTTCTGATGACATTGATCGAGACTATTTGTATTACTTTATCTTATCTAACAGTGCGCAAACGTATTTCAACAACGCAGCTGCTGGCGGTGGCATCAAGAACTTAAATGCGGACATCATTAAGGCGTTATCTGTTTTCTATCCGGGATTAGAAAAAGAACAACAAAAAATCGCCGATTGCCTCAGCTCCATCGACGAACTGGTCACCGCCCACAGCCAAAAACTCGATGCCCTCAAAGCCCATAAAAAAGGCCTCATGCAACAACTCTTCCCTGCCGAAGGCGAAACCGAACCCAAACTGCGCTTTCCTGAGTTTCGGGGGAAGGGGGAGTGGAAAGAAAAGAAATTCGGAAGCCTGATAAAAATAAATTCTGGAAAAGGCTTTAAAGCAGCTGAATACTCAAAGGACGGAGTCCGTCTTCTTCAAATCGAGAATGTGGGGTACGGGGTTGTTAAGTGGAATGATAACGTGGTCTATCTTCCCGAAGATTACATGATTGATCACTCGGATCTTGTGTTGCGAGAAGGTGACGTAGTACTGGCACTAAATCGCCCTGTGACAAATGATGAACTAAAGATTGCCCGATTAACAAAAAATGATGATCCATCCATCTTGTACCAACGTGTGGGAAAACTTCGATTTCTTTCCGATGACCTAAACGAAGAGTTTGTTTTTCAACTGTGTCGTGTTTTTGTGAAAGAGTTTGTTGTAAAGCAATCAATCGGTAGCGATCAACCATTTATATCTGTTACTGCTTTATATGCTCAATTGATAAGGCTTCCTTCTCCAAGTGAACAACAAAAAATCGCCAATTTCCTCAGTTCCATCGACGAACTCATCACCGCCCAAGTCCAAAAAGTCGAGGCCCTTAAAGCCCACAAAAAAGGGCTGATGCAACAACTCTTCCCGGCGATGGATGGCTGCTAGATGAGCAAGAAACCTTTATCCATGAATCGCCTGGTGCAACGCCTAAGGGATGATTTAAACAACAAAGATTTCGTGTTGCTCTATGCCTATAACGGCACAGGTAAAACGCGCTTGTCCATGGAATTTAAAGAGGCAGGGAAAAAAGAGGTCCGTCGTCCATTCAGAGCTGGTGACCATGTAGGTCAACCGCTAACCATTAGCGAAATTAAAGCGGACACCCTCTATTTTAATGCCTACACCGAAGATCTATTTCATTGGGATAACGACCTGGAGAATGACAGCGAGCGGCGTCTGCAAATCAATTCCGACTCAAAATTCTTTTCTGGTTTTAAAGAACTGGCGATTGAGGAGAAGGTTCGCCCTTATCTACACCGCTATGCCGATTTTGAATTCATCATCGATTATGAAAACTGGACCATCAGCTTCTCTCGCGACGATGTTGAACACATTAAAGTCAGTCGAGGTGAAGAGAATATGTTTATCTGGTCTATTTTTCTCGCTATTTGTGAGCTGGTGATTGATGGCGCGGAGGCCTATGACTGGGTGAAATATCTCTATATCGATGACCCCATCTCATCACTGGATGATAACAACGCCATTGCAGTGGCCAGTGATCTGGCGCAGTTGCTTAAACGCGGCAAAGACAAAATCAAAACCGTGATCTCATCTCATCACGGGCTGTTTTTTAATGTGATGGTTAACGAGCTGAAAAAGCACAAACCGAAAAACTACTTTCTCCATCGTGATGATGCTCAGGCCTATGTGCTGCAAGCCACCAACGACACACCGTTTTTTCACCATGTCGCCATGCTCAGTGAACTGCAACAGGCGGCGGACTCCGGCCAGCTCTATACCCATCACTTTAATTCGCTACGCAGTATTTTGGAGAAAACCGCTACCTTTTTCGGCCACGATGACTTCTCCATCTGCCTGGATGATTCAGATCAAGGTTTGCACGCCCGCGCCTTGAACCTGCTGAGCCACGGCGGTTACTCCATCTACGAGCCCCGCGAGATGATGGAAGACAACAAGAACCTGTTTAAAGAGATTCTGGCTAATTTTTTGGCCCGATACCAATTCCAGTTGCCGGAAATTTTTATGAAACCGCCAAATGAGGAGGCAGGTGCATGAGCGAGCTAATCCTCTACACCACGGAAGATGGTCAAAGCCAAATCCAGCTACGAGCTGAAAACGAAACCGTTTGGCTTAGCCAGCGGCAGATGGCGGAATTATTTGATGTCAGCACTGACAATATTAGTCTGCACTTGAAAAACATCTTTGCAGACGGGGAGTTACAGCGTGAGGCAACTACCGAGGATTCCTCGGTAGTTCAACTTGAGGGTGGTCGCGAGGTAAGCCGATCCCTTACGCTGTACAACCTCGATGCAATTTTAGCCGTTGGTTACCGCGTGCGCTCACCACGCGGTGTGCAGTTCCGCCGCTGGGCCTCCACTGTGCTCAGCGAATATCTCCGCAAGGGGTTCGTGATGGATGACGAGCGGCTGAAGAATCCTGATGGCCGCCCTGATTATTTCGATGAGATGCTGGAGCGCATTCGCGATATCCGCGCCTCAGAGAAGCGTTTCTATCAAAAAGTGCGCGACCTGTTTGCCCTTGCCAGTGATTACGATAAAACCGACCGGACTACCCAACAATTTTTCGCCACCGTGCAAAACCTGTTGCTCTATGCGGTAACGCAGCAGACTGCTGCCGAGCTGATTACGATACGAGCCAACCCTAATGACCCGCACTTTGGTCTGTTGACCTGGAAAGGGGAAAAAGTACGTAAGCAGGATATTCTGATTGCCAAGAACTATTTAAACGAGGATGAGATCGATACTTTGAATCGTCTCGTCGTGATCTTTCTGGAAACAGCGGAGCTACGCGCTAAGAATCGCACTGAAACGCGTATGGCTTTCTGGCAGGAGCGTGTTGGCGAGATTATTACCAGTAACGGTTTTCCCTTGCTGTCTGGTGCAGGATCGATCAGCCAAAAACAAATGACACAACAGGCCAGCGAGCTTTATGTAGACTTTGATTTACGCCGCAAGGCACAAGAAGCACAAGAGGCCGATCAGGCGGATGAAGCTGAACTCAAGGCGTTAGAAAGCAAGATCAAACATCGGCCAAGCAAATAAATATCTGGAAATGTAAGAGACACCATGACCAAAGAAGAATTGAATCAACTGGGCAAGACCCTCTGGGACATCGCCGACCAGCTACGCGGCGCGATGAATGCCGATGACTTTCGCGACTATATGCTGTCGTTTTTGTTTTTGCGCTATCTCTCGGATAACTACGAAGCAGCGGCAAAGAAAGAACTGGGGCGTGATTATTCAGATATTTCACAAGATGTTTTACGTTCGACCGGTGCTGGTAGTCAGCTTGGCGTTTGGTATGAAGAAAATCCATCTGATGTTGCCGACTTTGAAAAGCAGATGCGCATCAAGGTGCATTATGTGATTGAGCCGCAATATCTCTGGAGCAGTATCGCAGAGATGGCGCGGGCACAACATGCCGATCTGCGTGAGACCCTGTGGAACGGTTTTAAGTATATTGAGGAGCAATCCTTCGGCAGCAGCTTTCAGGGCTTGTTCTCTGAGATCAATCTCTACTCGGAAAAGCTGGGTAAAACCGCCAAGGCGCAAAACGATAAGCTGTGCACCGTCATCCAAAAGATTGCCGAGGGCATTTCCAAGTTCAGCACCAATACCGATATCCTCGGCGATGCCTATGAGTACCTGATAGGTCAGTTTGCTGCCGGTTCGGGTAAGAAGGCGGGGGAGTTCTATACCCCGCAAAAGATCTCCGACATTCTTTCCAAGATTGTCACCCTGGACAGCCAAGACCCGACCACCGGACCCAGAAAAAAACTCAATCAGGTGTTCGACTTTGCCTGTGGCTCCGGCTCCTTGCTATTGAACGTGCGCAAGCAGCTTGGCCCCCACGGTATCGGCAAGATCTTCGGTCAGGAGAAAAACATCACCACCTACAACTTGGCGCGCATGAATATGCTACTGCACGGGGTGAAAGATACCGAGTTCGACATTCATCACGGTGATTCGCTGATGAACGAGTGGGATATCCTCAATGAGATGAACCCCGCCAAAAAGATGGAATTCGATGCCATCGTCGCTAATCCGCCTTTTAGCTATCGCTGGGAGCCGAATGAAACCCTGGGCGAAGACTTCCGCTTTAAAAGCCACGGCCTGGCACCAAAATCCGCCGCCGACTTTGCCTTCCTCCTGCATGGTTTTCATTTCTTAAGTGATGGTGGAGTGATGGCGATCATCCTGCCTCACGGCGTGCTGTTCCGTGGTGGCGCAGAAGCAAGGATCAGAACCAAACTACTCAAAGACGGCCATGTCGATACTGTCATCGGTTTACCTGCCAACCTGTTTTTCTCTACCGGTATTCCTGTGTGCATTCTGGTTCTGAAAAAATGCAAGATGTCCGATGATGTGCTCTTCATCAACGCCAGCGAACACTTCGAAAAAGGCAAACGCCAGAATCAGCTGCTGCCTGAGCATATCGATAAAATCATCGATACCTACCAATACCGCAAAGAAGAAGAGTGCTATGCTCGCCGCGTGGATATGGAGGAGATCGAGAAGAACGACTACAACCTCAATATCTCTCGTTATGTGAGTACAGCAAAACCAGAACCGAAAATTAAATTAGAAGATGTTAATGATGAGTTAGTGGCACTAGAAGAGAAAATCGTTGCTTCGACTAAGGAACACAATAATTTCCTCAAGGAGCTTGAATTGCCTTTTTTGCCTTTAGGTAAGTAAGTAGATAATGCAGATAGGGGGTAAGGTGCTTATTGGGTGTTGACCAATTTAAGCCCTTTATTCCCCGTTAGGCTCACATTACCAGTGGCGGCCTTCTCAATATGGTCACTCCACCACTTCATCACAGGCTTTCTACGCTCAATATAACTGGCCCGATTATAGGCATTACGCACTTCATTTTTGCCAGTGTGGGCAAGGGCGGCTTCAATCACGTCCGGGTCAAACCCTTCCTCGTTTAAAATGGTGCTGGCTAATGCCCTCATGCCATGTGCTACCAGTTGTTTATCAAACCCCATGCGCTTGAGTGCTGTATTGGCAGTTTGAGGATTAGTGTGTTTTTTCAGGTCTCTATCAGAAGGAAAAACAAATTCACTGCGCCCACTAATCGGCCGCATCATTTCAAGCAGTGCAAGGCTTTGGCTGGTGAGCGGCACCGCATGTGCTTTGTTCTTTTTCATCCGTTCGGCTGGAATGTTCCATAGGGCGTTATCAAAATCGATCTCATCCCAGCGGGTACCAGCGGCCTCACTCGGCCGTACCATGGTGTGCAGTTGCCATTCAATCAAAGAGCGCGTGGTGAGCTTTATACTGGCCACCGATAGTGTGTGTAGCAGGGAAGGGAGTTCTTCAGGTTTAAGGGTAGGTAGATGTTGCTTTGTGGGGTTCTTAAACGCCTTACTAATCCCTGCCAGCGGGTTGGCTTCAATAATCCCAGCATTGACCGCATGAACCATGATCTCATTCAGGCGCTGGCAGAGCCGCTTAGCCGTCTCAAGGCTTCCTTTTGCGGCAACGGGCTTGATGGTTTCAATGGCCTTGATCGCAGTGATTTTATGAAGCGGCACTTTGCCAAGCGTAGGGAAGATGTGCAGCTTCAAAGAGCGCCACGTATCAGTGGCGTGGTCGGCTGTGATATTGCCTTTTTTCACCTCAAGCCAATCAGCGGCGATATGCTCCAGTGTGTTGCTATGGGCAAGCTCACGGGCGCGGGCATTATCATCGCGGTGTTCCTGTGGGTCAATGTTTTGAGCTAACAACTCTCTGGCCTCTGTGCGCCGCTTTCATGCTTCGGCAAGGGATATTTCAGGAAAGCTCCCAAAACTCAGGCTGGTGCGTTTTTTGGTATTTGGCCTTATGTAATCCAGCAGCCACAGTTTAGAGCCGTTTGGCTTGATTCTCAGTTGCAACCCGCCGCCATCAGAAAGGGTGTAAACTTTCGCTTTGGGCTTCGCTTGCTTCGCCTCTGTATTGGTGAGTGGTTTGGTAGTTCTGGCCATTTTAGTAGTACCGCTTTTAGTAGTATCGCCATGGTACTACTATCGGTACTACTAAAAAAGGGGGCTTCTACAGGACTCTCTAGGATGCTCTAGGCAATAAAAAACCCGATAAACCGTTGTTTTTAGTGGTTTATCGGGTTGATTTAGGTTCTTGTTGAACCTCTATTTGGTGGAGGTGGGGGGAGTCGAACCCCCGTCCGCAAATCCTCTGCCATCGGCTCTACATGCTTATCCTGCTAATTAGTTTAAC
>Ga0316207_10003889_pt1 | contig 13462 bp, 15 predicted proteins | sample 6weekpyrite_MG_FD_204943 | JGI IMG/M metagenome (GOLD analysis project Ga0316207, IMG submission 204943) | Microbial mat bacterial communities from mineral coupon in-situ incubated in ocean water Damariscotta River, Maine, United States -... | ecosystem: Environmental > Aquatic > Marine >... | reverse complement strand
AATAGTGTTGTCTGAAGGATAACCCCGAATATTATCTTTATTTACCGAAATCACAGCGGTATCAGGTTTTAGTGAACGAAGAAAACGCTGACTGGTGGCATCATTTGCGCCATGATGCCCCACTATTAGTGTTGAAATATTTGATGGCAGTAAGTTTTCGGAAAGTAATTTTTGTTCCGCCTTGAAGCCAGCATCGCCCATTAAAAGAATATTATGTTTGCCTGTTGTAATGTTGATGACCAGAGAATGCTGGTTAAGGTTGGTGTTGTTGAAGGAATATGGCCATAGTGTGGTTAGTTTTGCATCATAAAAAGAAAGAGAGTCACCCGCCTTCAGGCAGTGGTGGTTCTGATCAGTCTGAAGTGCTTCGTTTATCCATCTCGTCGTATCTGGCTGGATGGTCCTGGGAAGAGGGTGGCAGTTTGAGTATATTGTTGCCAGCGGAAATGCTTCTTGTAATCTGAAATATCCGCCTGCATGGTCCGGGTGAAGGTGGGTTAGAATAATACTTTTGATATTATTAATGCCATATTGACGAAATTTTTTAAGCAAAGCTTTGCTTTGTCCTGCGTGACCCGTGTCAATGATTATTCCCTCGTTCTTATGCTTTAGTAAAACTGACTGACCTTCGTTAACATCAAGCACGATGACAGTGGTTTTAGCTAGTAGCAGTGTTGGTGTGAAGAATAAGCTAATGAGCAGAAGTTTTAACATCATTTTTTCCAGGAAATAAATGAGAATGTCGCCCCTGCTACAGAGGCAAGACTATTAATGCTCACATCAAACCAGTCGCCAACACGGTCGGGAAGAAACCATTGTAAACCTTCATCTAGAACTGAAACACTAATACATAAACTAATAGCGATTTTTGGGGAAAAGACCAGCATGCTAAGAAAGCCGAAACTGCCAAAAACGATGAAGTGTACACGTTCTTCAATAACAGGCATTAATAAAGGTAGTCCCAGAAACAAAGGAATAAACCAGACTAAATGCCAGCTGCGTCGATAGCCATGCCGTTTAAATAGCCAGTATATTGCTTTAATAGACAGTGCAAGGAGTATTAAGGCGAGTATGATTGCCAGATGATGTGGTGACAGGTTTTCTTTTAAAAAATTCTGAGCAGGTCTGCCAAAAACAGACAACAATGGAATTGTGATTATTGTTAGTAACCACAACACTTTAATAATGACAGATGCGCTAATCGAAGAGATAATCAACTCCTGTAATATATGATAATTTGTTTTGAAACAAATTGGTAACTGATCCCATTAATTTGATATATTCGATTCCAGTAGAATGTTACCGTTGCGATTATTGATAATTTAACACAAGAGCAGAAATTTATGTCTTTAAAATCACTGATATTAGGTATTGCTGTACTGTCATTCTCATCAGCTGCGGTCTCAAAAGAGACACTTAAAATCATTACCTGGAAGGGTTATGCACTCAAACCAATTGTGACTGCATTTGAAAAAGAAACCGGTATCAAAGTTAAGGTAACCTACAGCAACAATGAAGAGATGATCGCCAAGCTTCGTGCTACCAGAGGTGCGGGCTTTGATCTGGCGCAACCTAGTCAGGACAGAATCGCTTTTGTACAAAAGAAATACAGGATTTATCAGCCGATTGATTTTACCAAAGTTGATACCGGTCTGTTAGTTGGCTCAATGCTCGCGGCCGTTAAGAAAAATACAAAAGTTAAAGGTAGGTCCTATGGCGTTCCACATGTCTATGGGACAACGGGGCTGATAGTTAATAAAAAACAGGCGCCCGGAGCAAATGACTGGTCTGATTTGTGGAATCCGAAATATGCAGGGAAAATTTCGTACCGATTAAAAAGACCTGTTTTGATAGGCGCGGCATTTGCTATGGGTGAAGATCCCTTTGCACTATATGGTAATAAGAAAGCGTACAAAGCGTTAATGGATAGAGTTGAAAAAAAGCTTATTGCATCTAAACGGCTGGTGAAAAATTACTGGACCAGTGGTGATACTCAGGTAGAGATAATTAAAAGTGGTGATGCTAATGTGATTTCAGGTTGGGATGCTAAGGGTTGGGCGCTGCATAAAATAAATGCCGATATTGATTTTGTCGCACCAAAGAGCGGGGCGCTGGGCTGGATTGATACCTTTGCAATTCCTGCAAAGGCAAAAAATGTCAGTGCTGCCTATAAATGGATTAACTTCATTTCAAAGCCTGAAAATGCCGCGCTTATTACCAATAGTGAAAAGTACGGCACAGCCTCTAAAGATGCTTCCAAATATTTAGAGGCTGCAATCAAAGCTGACTTTGAAAGGTCTTTTTCAAAAGCAGATATCGATAATATTAAATGGCATCCACCAGTACCGGCCGGATTCGATAAGATTGAAGCAAAAGCGTTAGACAGAATTAAAGCGGCCAACTAAAAGACTGCCGGATAACGTTGCCAGTGTATGATGTTATTTAGCGGCTTCAGGATTGAATTGAAGTTATGGATTATAAATGAGCGACATATTAGAAATAAAAAACCTTTCAAAGCATTTTGATGATTTTACGGCTGTTAATAATGTTAATTTTAGTGTTGAAGAAGGTGGCTTCTTTTCAATTCTTGGTTCATCGGGTTGTGGTAAAACAACGCTATTACGCATTATTGCAGGCTTCCAACAAGAATCGGAAGGTGATGTAATCATTCATGGTCAGTCGATGAAAGGTGTTCCGCCCGAAAAACGACCGGTCAATATCGTGTTTCAAAATCTGGCGTTGTTCCCGATGATGAATGTCAGGGAAAATATTGCTTTTGGGCTAAAGCGACAAAAACTAAACAAGGCCGATATCAGTTTCAAAATTAACGAAATGTTAGATCGTGTTGGTCTGCAAGGTTATGAAAACAAAAAAGTAACCGACTTATCCGGTGGACAAAGACAAAGAGTTGCCATCGCGCGCTCATTGGTTATGAACCCGTCCATATTACTGCTTGATGAGCCACTGGGTGCTTTAGACAGAAAGTTAAGAGAGCATATGAAAGTAGAGCTCAAACTTTTGCAAAAGGAAATAGGCACGACCTTTGTATATATTACGCACGATCAGTCAGAAGCATTGGTGATGAGTGATAAAGTGGCTGTTATGCATGATGGACAGTTTGAGCAGATCGATACGCCACGAAATCTCTACAAAAATCCGAAGACAGCATTTGTCGCAGGTTTTGTCGGTGACACAAACCGTTTTGAGCTGAAATCAACAGCAGATAATTCAATCGTGACAGCAGGTGGCTGGAGTTTGAGGATGCCAGGTCTTAAGAAGCCGGCAAATGAACTGTACATTAGACCGGAAGCATTGATTATCAATCCAGATGATAACCTTGAAAATGTGAACACGTTTGATGTCACGATTAAGACTGTTCTGTTTGACGGATCAAATACAAAGCTCTCAACTATTGTAAAAGGAAACGAAGAAGAGTTGTTTATATCGCTGCCACAGAATGCCCAGTTCGACGGCATCGCAGAAGGTAGTGATTTGAAAGTAGGTGTTCATCATAATGATTTAAAATATTTTTAGAGACCATGATGAAAAATAAAACAAATTTTAATTCCACGTTTTATCTGCTGATAATTCCGGTATTCATCTGGCTTATTTTTATGATAGTCATTCCCCATATCGAACTGCTTATCAGTTCTTTTCTGGTTGAGGATGATATGGGTGAGATGGTTATATCATTCGATAACTATATCGAATTTTTTAGTCAAAAAATCTATTGGCTAACCTTTGTAAAAACAGCCGCATACTCTATTGGTGTCACTCTGTTGGCATTCATTGTTGCCTTTCCAATTGCGTTTTATTTAACTAAAGTGGCTTCGAAGAAAAGTGCCAGTTTTTTGATACTGCTATTGATCATTCCGCTTTGGGTGGGTGAGCTGGTAACGGTTTACGGCTGGATGGTATTGCTGGGCGATAATGGTGTTATTAATCATTTTCTGATGTCTACCGGCATCATTAACACCCCTATTAATATGCTGTATACCGATTTCAGTATGGTGATTGGGTTGCTATACATGTCGGTGCTTTTTATGGTGATCCCGGTTATGTCGTCACTGGAAAGTCTGGACGATTCACTGATTGAAGCAGCCTGTGACCTGGGTGCTTCAAAATGGGTTATTTTCACAAGAATTATCATCCCCTACTCGATGCCGGGTATAACCTCAGGTTCCATTATTGTGTTTATGTTGGTTATCGGTGATTACCTCGCGCCAAATTTATTAGGCGGTAAAAATTCTTTGTGGTTTACAGAACAAATTTATAATAATTTTCTGCAAACCTTTAACTGGAACGAAGGTGCGGCATTCGGGTTTTTGTTGCTCATATTATCCTCCGCTCTTGTCTGGGTGGCGCTTAAATTATCCGGACAAAAATTAGAAAAGGTAGGTTCATGATTCGTTCGCTTCCAGACTCATTCATATATCGAATAACCTATAATGCATATGTTTTATTATTTTTTGCTTTTCTGGTGATGCCACTATTAGCAATTTCTGTTCTTGCATTTAATGATTCAAACTTTATTTCACTACCCTGGAATGGCTTTACATTAGACTGGTTCTTTTCATCGACTGATGAGCGACAGGGGCTTTTTTCTGATGAGGAGCTGTTGGCCAGTATTGTTACCAGCCTGACTACCGGTTTTTTTGTTGCCATCATGTCTACGCTGGTAGGCACGCTGGCAGCCATTTTATTTGAAGAAGAGCAGTTTCGATTAAAAGGGTTATTGTATTTTTTGGCCTTAGCGCCGCTGGTAATTCCCGGCGTTATTTTAGGTATTTCTATATTGTTAACTGCAACAGCTGCTGGTAATCATATTGAGGATTCATTTGGGCTGGATATAGAACTATTTAGGCCGAGTTACTGGCTGGTTGTACTGGGGCAGTTCTCTTTTGCTGCGACTTATGTCATGTTGCTCGTGTCAGCACGTCTGAAAAAGTTTGACAGAACGCTGGAAGAAGCGGCGCTAAGTTTAAAAGCAACACGATTAGAAGCGATATGGTATGTAACTATTCCTTTTCTTCGCCCTGCTATAATAGGGGCCTTTGTGGTTGCCTTTATTTTAAGTTTTTCAAATATAAACACGACCATTTTTCTGATCGGTTCTGACCCTACCTTACCAATAGATTTATATTCACGGATTCGGTTTAGTTCAACACCGGTGTTGAATGCCGTTTCATTTATGATTGTGCTTGCTATCACTGCATTGGCAATTATTAATGTTTTTGTTAATGGCTCAAAAAAATAGTTGCGCGTAGTATTTAACTACTTGTTAAGTGAGTGAAGGAAAATAATATATCCTTCACTTTTCGTTTTTTTGAGTAAATCTGTATAGTCAGATTCACTAACTACTCAACGGCGAATTCGATACGTTCCTTTAGTTTTTTCAGCGCTTTCTTTGCGCAGGCTGCATCTTTATCACCACCGGGTGCACCACTAACGCCAACAGCGCCTATGTTATAGCCACCTGATACAATCTTGATAGCGCCATCCATAACAATTACACCATCGATATGATTCAGTTCCTGACGAATATCTTCACGTGCTTTTTTAAATTGACCGCTGTTCGTCCAGGCCATTACCGTCATATTGGCTTTTCGTTCAGCTATCTCCATAGTAAAACGAGAGGCCTGGTCATCACGTAACGTCGCGCGAATCAAACCATGGCGATCAACCACAACAGCGCTAATATGATACCCGTCTTTGCGGCAGGCCATGATAGTTTCATTGGCGATGTCTCGTGCCAGATCCATGCCAATACTATTATCGGTCACCGTATCAGCAGCATGAGTCGTCAATCCAAAGCTCGCGATAAGGATGCCGAACACTGTTTGTAAGGTAATACGTTTTTTCATAGACACCTCTTTTAGATAATTAATTATGAAAATGGATTTATAATCGTAGTGCTAATTGCTGATAAAATCTATATTATTTTATGATCTATAAGGACGAATATAGGCGAGTGCGGTAGTCGATGAAATGCAGTCATACAGATGACTGAAATGGTAGGCGATAGCCATGCAAGACGAATAGAGTGCTGTGCATGTGCTGTAATAATATAATGAAAATAAGTGTGACTAATTGCTTAACTTGAAATTAGTGCGTTTGCTGGTATTTCTTAAGTTTTTAAAGTCTTATAGTTGTATATAAACCTTGTTGCCCGGATAAATTAAATCCGGGTTAACAATCTTGCTCAATTGAGCAAGCTCGGGATAACGGAAAGGGTCTTTGACATATTTACTGGCTATATGCCAGAGCGTGTCACCTTTAACAACCGTATGAGTAATGATGCGTGTTGTAGTGTTGGGGCTTTGAGTAATTCTGATCGTGATTTTTTTATCAGTCACACTTGGCAGGGCTGTTTCCACTTCGTGCTTTTCTTCTTTGCTGTGAGTTAAAGGAATAACATCTGTGTTTTGTGGTTCTGTCAGTATAGGGGTACTGATATTGGCAACGGCATGACTAATCGTTTTATCAAACAAACCAGTGCTTCCCTGCAATAAAAATAAGCCCACTATCAGTAGTAGCCCAATCATAGTGGGAAGGTGTTTTGATTTATCAGGTGTTTTGGCGGTATTGGCTTGTTCAGCCGCAATATTAGTAATGGCTGCTTCTTTAGCCGGGGCTTTGTCTGATAAACGTGAAATTGGCGTTTGAGACGAGAAATACCTGATAGGTTCAACAATCTCAACAGACTCGCTCCGCTGTATAGGGCGACTTCTCGGCACATCGCCGGGCACCTGCCAACGGGCAGAGGAGCTTATCATCTTTTTCTTATTATTATCGTCCTGCATAAGGCAATGACTCATTTCAGCTTATGTTTTTACTATACTCAAAACGGGCAAAATATACATCACTTTTCATGTATATTGGCGAACATTAGCCTTATCTAATTTAGTCGAATTATGTATCTATTGAATTACAGTTGAGTGTCAATAAATTGAGATAAAGCTCTATAAGGAATATAACCCAGATGTTCGGCTACCCGCTTACCATTTATCTCAATGGCAAAATAAGGCGTGCCCTGAATTTTTGGTCTTCTCCTTTTTAAATTACTTATTACAGATTGATTATCAATGCACTGTGATACGTCATGGCGGCTCATCGAGGTGGTTTCATGTGCCAGTCGTTTCATTTCATCATCTTGCAGGGTAAAGCAGTTACCAGAAGACCAACACCCTTTTGTATCACCTTTTAGGATACTGCTTTTGTATTCAGCTAGTTTTTTCTCCCAGTAATCCCATTTTTTGAAATAAACATCAAAAAGTGTAAAGTATTCGTCTTTAGGCGAAGCGCATCTGGCAAGCAGGTTTGCCAGATGCGCGTCACCACTGCCGTTTACATCCGTCATAATATAATGAATTTTCCCGGTATAAATGTAATTCTTCTTAAGTTTGGGGAATTCTCTCAGGTAAAAGTCGCGACTATATTTACTGTCGATTGAAAAATAATTATAGATAGTGATTTTAGAATCCGGGTTTCCTAAAGACCTTTGAGACATTATTTCTTTGTCAGAAAGAATATCCGCACCTGCGGTTAAGCTATTAGTAAGTAGTAACAATATAGAAAACAATCTATATCTGTTCATAATAATTTATAAACCTCATATATTTTTTTAATAAAGATTGCAGGGATATTATCATTTAATTTGATGTGCGATAAGTGATAGTGCAAATGATTTCTATTTGTCAGCAGCCCCTTATTAATTAAATGTACTCTGGCACCTGTTTGTTTATTCTGTGCTTACCCATTTGCGAGCATCTTCAACAGTCTCGAAAACGTCACATTCAAATTTATTATCTATCATGTGTTCGCGATAATTATTTGCTAAAGCAATAAGTGGGCCTTGAGTAACGACGATTGCAACTTTAAGGTCACCTTTATTGTTAGATGCTATTTCATCAGTAGATGCATATGCGTTTGTATGGGCAGTTTTTATTGAATGGCCTGTTACTGCGGTAAAGTCATTAATAATATAATCAATTTTTTTAAAATTAGGATCTATCTGCAGTTCAAAATTGGACTCTAGAATTTCTTCGCCGCTAATTGCTCCTGTGAATTTTCTGTACAGCCCTCCTGGCTCCCATGTGTATGTATGAGGCATAAATTACTTCTTTATGTGTGGTTCTAATATAAGGGTTTGTAACAGCATACCAGCAAAGCAGTGATTTGGGTGTTGCAGTTTTGTATATGATTGAATTAATAGGGTGCAGAGAGCAATTATCCTGACTCCCGAATATCCCTGTCTGATCTCAGCGTAGCTTGACCATACTCATAAGTATGGTATTATCATACCTATGAGTATGGTCTATTAAGGTTGTTATATATGTCCAGAACCATTCAAAACGCTGAGCAAAAACAGAATGGCATTGTAGGCGCTGCCGAAACATTGTTTTTACAGCAAGGTTATGGTGCCACCAGTATGGATCAAATTGCGAAAGAAGCAGGGGTAACCAAACAAACGGTTTATCGTTATTTTGCGTCTAAAAATGAGCTGTTTGCTGCGGTTATGCGACGTGTGCAAGAAGCAAAATCAGAAGCCTATTGTTTTGGGTCTAAGACTATTGACGAAGAGTTAACGGGCTTTGCAAGTTATTTGCTCAGCTTTCACCTGCAAGAGCAGGTGCTTGGTCTTTATCGAATCATGTTAACAGAAGCGGCGCAGGAAAATTTATTAACGACATTTAAAAACCAGGGGCCACAACATGTATTAAAACCTTTAATTGAGTATTTAAGCCAACAGACTCAACTTGAAGAACCAGCATTTAGCGCGCAAATGTTTGCAACGATGATTTTAGTACCACGAAATGAAATGTTAATGAGTAAAAATAAGTCGATGAAAGAACACACGCAAAAAGAACACGTGATAAAAGTGACAACATTATTCATGAAAATGATTGAGGTATAACCAAGACGGAATGTCTTGTTGACTAACAGTATTTATTCGGAGAAACACAGTGACTGATAACTTTAAAGAAAGATCAAAAGACTATGATGCAAACGATATGGTACAACAGCTCTCTTCTGCTATTGGTAGTTGCATAATTAAAAATGTTGAACTGAGTGAACAAATGCAGGTTTTAGACTTTGGTGCAGGTACCGGCTTAATCTCATCACAGGTAGCACCGTATGTTGAAAAAATAACAGCCGTAGATATTTCACAATCTATGTTAGATAAATTAATCGAAAAACCAGAGATTACAGATAAAGTACAGGCACTATGTCATGATATGACGGTTGAACCTATCGGCAAAGAATATGACCTCATCATGAGTGCAATGGCAATGCATCACGTAGAAGACACAGATAATTTGGTGAAACGATTTTCAGATCATTTAAAACCAGGAGCAAAAATAGCCCTGGCAGACCTGGATAAAGAAGATGGCAGCTTTCATCCAGAAGGGATGGATGATGTATATCATGACGGCTTCGAACGCAGTGAACTTCAGGCCACGCTAGAAAAACACGGTTTTAAAGACATAAATTTTGAAACGGCTCATACCATTAAGGGTGTAGCGAGACCGTACCCTGTCTTTCTGGCGTTAGCAATTAAAGCATAACGTTTTTAGTTATATAAAGGGCTGTGACCCCTATAGTTCAGGAACAATTTCTGGTAAATCTGTTTCGCCAAAGTCGAGGCTTTCCTGAGATAAAAGTGTTGTTACCTGGCCACGGTGATGGATTTGATGTAAAAACACATGCAAAACTAAATAGCCGAATCGTTTAGAGTGGTTCTCTTTCATAAAGTTGGTATAAGTTAAGGCGCTATTGATGTCTTCTTCCGTTAGTTCATGACAGAATTGATGAATTATTGTATCCAGCTTTCTTCGTTGTTCGAGAAAAGTTGATATATCATCAAACAGAATTTTATCTAGCGTTTGAGGCTGAGGAAAATCACTCATTTGTTTTAATGAGGAGAAGTTACTTGGGTGTTTTTCAAATCTTGTAAGCCATAAAATATCTCCAATCATAATATGGTTCAGAGTCGTAATGATGGACTTAAAAAACGCGCCCTTATCTTCAGTCAATGTTGCCTTTGAAAGTTTACCAGCGGCTTCAAAGATTCTTTGATTCATAAGCCGGTTGTATTCAGACATTAATATAAGCTGTGACTTTTCACTCAAAGATTAATTTCCTTGTTGGTGTTGTGTAAAGATTTAACGGTTTGTAGCAAGCTATGAGCATTAGGGTAATTCTTCTCCTTGGCAACGTTAAGATATTCTATAGCGCGATTTAAATCTACAGTCCCACCTATGCCTTTCAGGTAATACCAGCCTAGTTGATAGTAAGCGCCTGCATACCCTTTCTCAACAAGTTGCTCTAATAGTGCTTTGGATTCTTTGATTGATTCTTTTGTTGGTGAACTACTCAGGCCAGGATTGCCTTCTTGTAATGCCATCGAAAGTTTAAATTTCGCATTTAAATTACCAGAGTTCAAAGACTCTCTTAACCAGTAAATTCCTCGATCATAGGAGCTTTGTATCTCAATGTTGTTGATAACATTATCAATGTATTCACATATAAAGGATGCGTTTGGGCATCTATAGTGTGAGGTGTGTTTTGAATTTAAATAATAAACGCCGAGTTCATATTGTTTTAGCGTGTTCCCTTGTTTTGCTGAGTCTTCATTAATTAATGATCTGGGTGCAGAGAAATAAGTAATGCTTGATAGCGTGGTAACTAGAACAAGAATTATCAATTTAATTGCAAGTGTTATTTTTCTATTCATTGTGTTTGGTTAACAATTGAGAGTCCGGTAATTTTTGAAAAATCTGCGTAGTAGAACGAATTGTTATATGGATTAATGTTTAAATGGAATAACAATGTTGCCTCTCATAAGCTTAGCCCACATTTTATTTTCTGTTCGTATATATGCATCTTCATAATCAAGTTCTACTTTAAGAGATGTGGCAGGACATTCAGGCCCGGCGCTAATAGCAGTTCTTGTTCGTGGCTTTTTGAATGTAGTTATCACACCGAAACCAGCTTCATCACCAGTGAAACATTGTATAAAAAATTGCTGCCCATTAGTATTTACAGTTACTACTAAATTTATTTTTTGATTCAATGTTGAGCGATCGTATTTTTTCGCAGCAATTGATTCTTTATTCGCATTACTGAATGTTCCAGTAAATGGAGGATAAGATGCATGAGCAATTGTAGGTAGTAAAAAGAAGAATGTAAGTAAGTGCTTCATGATTTCATTTCCATATAACGTTTAAACTGAGGGGTGGTACGCCGCATCCCGAGAGCGAAGCGAACAAACTCAAGTGCCTTGTTATACATTAATTTTCAATAAGCTCAATTGCACATTCTTTATATCTTTTAATAATGTTACTCTCAGGACTCATGAATCCTATCAGGCTATTAGCAGATAATTGTGGAGAATCATTATCTGTCCTTACAACTTTAAACGAGTACTTTCCAACAAATGACTGAATAATCTGGCCCTCCCTTTTACTACTGGTCAATAATAGTGCTTTTATATCTTTATGTTTTAATTTGTATATATTTTCAAATGGATACGTCAGGTACTTATTCATCATTAACAATAAAAAGTTAATAAGTTCAGGAGTATAGTCATTATTCTCCTTTAAATATTCCTTCCAACTTCCTGGTTTTGTATTATAAGCAGTCATCATAAATTCATAGTCAGATTTATATCTTGATAAGATTATTCCTTTATTCTTATCATATGAACTATGTATCATAGACCCATCCTTGCCGGTACTAGAGATCAAAAGATCCTCTAATCTTGTTTTAGCAACATGAAAATCTGAAACTATAAATGGACTCTCATTTTCCCTTTGAATTCTATATAGATTTTTAGCAGAGTTGTTAGGATCTAATATCACCATTTTTCGCCACTTAATAACTGAGTCTTTATCATTCAGTAGCAAAATAAAGTTCTTACCTTTAAGATAACATGAATACTCTTTTTCTATAGCAATTGCATCATATTCTTTAGTCTCTGGTACAATATACATTTTCGGGTTATCAAAGAACTCTTCAAGGTCACGAGAGAAGCATATTGAAGGGATAGATAAAATAATATATATCAGATAATATTTTTTCATATTGTATAACTATAAGTAGGGGGCCTAAAAGCCCGTTTTAAAAAGGTCTTTTAGGACCAATAAAAAATTCAGTGCTAAGTAAATCAATTACTTAATTGTTGCTTACGGGGCCTAAATCGATTTCTAAAGGTGCTTTATAGTAATGTGTTTATCTTGGCAGTGAATCGATGAAATCGCAAGGATAAACCATACCCTAATTCAGTTTGAATTAGGGTATTTCTAACGTCAAAGTTGTATTCAAAGTCAAAAGCTGTGGGTTCGCGCACCCACGGGCGTGTTACCTTTCTTGCTCGCCCAAGAAACCTAACGCAAAGAAGGCGCCCCAGTTCACAAGCCCGCATAAAAGACATGCGGGTACCCTCATTACTCCTGATTTATGTGGCTGCTGCGGAACTCGCATAAAAAGCATGCTCAGACATCCTCGCAGAAAGCTCCACAGAAATCACTCCCTCTTCGGCTTGCTCAGATGGGGAGGGTAAATCAAAACAATAAAGAAGAATCGAAAGCTAAAGGAAAAGATCTGTTTAGATTTTGAGTTACCGGGTCCCCTTGACTGAGCCGAATAGGGAGTTAAAAACAGGGAGTGTTCTGCGAGGATGTCTGAGCGCCTTTTGCGAGTTCCGCAGCAGCCCTGTTTTTGATGAGTGATGAGGGGAGCCCATGCCTTTTATGGGCCAAAGGATCGGGGCGTATTTCTTTTGGTTCGTTTTCTTTGTACGAGCAAAGAAAATGGACTCGCCTTCCGGTGCGATGACCGGAGGTTTTGACTTTAATTATGATCCAAAGAAAAACAGTAATTACAATTACTGTTTCTTCCCACTACTCACTGTCTCAAACGCCGCTGTCGAAATTACAATCAATCCACCCGCAACTGTACTCCACTCCGGCATCTCTGCCAAAAATATCGCTGCGAATGCGGTGCCATAAACAACCTGCATGCAGCCCACCAACCCAGCTGTCTTCGCTTTCAAATGTAAAAGACTATGTGCAAAAAGCGTATGTGGCAGTGCAGTAAAAAAGACGCCCAGTATCAATAACTGCAACCACTGGGTTTGTGTAACGTCTGGAATAACCCCGCCCGCAAATGGTAGTAGCATCACAAAAACAATAATGGTCTGGTAAAACAGTCCATGTCTGGCAGGGTAGCCTGTTAAATAACGGCCATGAATGATATTGCGCATGGCAAACAGAAAGGCTGACAGTACGCCCCAGAAAACCCCGAGCGCGGTTTCATTACCGATGGAAAATTCGGGTACCAGTAAATAAATACCAAATAAAACAAACAGTGCGCTGATGATATCTTTTAAATGTGGTTTCTCACCGTGAAAAAAGGGCTCGAGGAAAACTGTGATGACCGGGTAAGTGTATAGCGAGAT
>Ga0316207_10003888_pt1 | contig 13470 bp, 12 predicted proteins | sample 6weekpyrite_MG_FD_204943 | JGI IMG/M metagenome (GOLD analysis project Ga0316207, IMG submission 204943) | Microbial mat bacterial communities from mineral coupon in-situ incubated in ocean water Damariscotta River, Maine, United States -... | ecosystem: Environmental > Aquatic > Marine >... | reverse complement strand
CAGCCTTCTTTGCTAACGGGAAACAGGTAAGCTGAACCTTTAACCCTACCTCCACTGTCTTTTTGCTTGGCACTTTGGAGCATCACCCTAGTAACCTTATCAGGATTGGCAACATGATCGACGATAGACACCTTCCCAAAGTTTTTAGAGCTACGCTTTGCTTCAGTAATGTAAAAACTCTCAGGTTTCGTAGAGTAATTTACTTTCGGGTCAGTCCTACCTGTATCGACATGTCCATCATTATGCGAATACGTATCAACCGCCGTATCTAAGACCTGACTCGCAAGACTGTCCATATTTATTTTTCCACATCCACTCATTCCAATGAAAATCATTAGCATAAATATAAGTGATTTCATAACAAATCCTTTAAAAAATATAATTAACATTATAACAGAAAATATTTTTTTATATTTAATAAAATTAGTAAATCATCAAAACCCTACTTATACCTCAACTAATTTCATATCATCCTCAAGCAAGTAAGCGATATATCCATTAACCTTTTCTCCCGTGATCTCGGCTATAGCCTTTTTATAAAAATTGACCTGCTTAAGATGCGACTGGGTAAAGTTCATAGCAGATTTGTAGTCTATGACAAGCCATTGATCTTCTTTTTCAATTAACAAGTCGATATAACGCAGTTCTTCATTATAGGATATGGCTTTTTCTTTGTGGACCTTTCCCTCTATAAGGTCTCTAAACAGGTTATCTTGCACTAAAAGTGAAATTCTTTTTTCTATAGATAAAAACTCTTCGTCATTTAAGATAGCACCAAACTTATTCTTAGCAATACCAAGGCCTTGGGATATACCTTCTTTATCAAATCTTGGCATCATCTCCAGGGTATAGTGCAAGGCTAATCCAAATTCGATCGCCTTATGATCTTCTTCATCTACCTTGGCTTCAGACAGAAGGTCGGCTTGTGTACCATAATAAAAATCTCTAAACTCTATCTCTGAACGGATTGGTTCAAAAACTTTTTCCTTGGCTGCAAGTCTTAACTCACCGTATTTACCCTCGCTTAAACAGAGATCTTCAAACTTTGAGTCTTTAGACTTATGAATAATAAACAGACTCTCTTTAGCACGTGTAAAGGCCACATACAAGGCATTTAATTCATCTTCTTTTGAAAGTCGTTTCTCTTTTTCCAAGGCTAATGAATACGCTTCATCAAAACTAGCACGTTTTGTCATACGCAGATAGATATTTTCTAAATGAATACCATCATATTCATAAATGATGGGACTTTTATCAGATGAACCACGTCCTAGCCTGTCAAGGACAATAACATGTTCGTACTCCAGTCCCTTTGACTTATGCACGGTAAGTACGCGTACACCATTAAGCTCTTTTTGTGCAGCCGAGGCGTCAAGTCTTTCATACTCATATAAAAAGGCTTCTATATCTTTATAGTTTGAAAGTTTTTCTAAAAAAGAGAAGATGTTCATATCCCCATCATAAAGTCTATACTTATCGACTATCTTTTTAAGTTGGGTGCTTAAGTCAGGCGAATTAATATCACAAGGAGAGAGTCGGCTAGGTTCTTGTCCGATCAATGCAAAAAAGTTTCGTGCATAGATCTTTTTATTAAAATAAGAAAACTTAAGATACTCGATTAAGGCCTTAATACTTTTTTGATTAATGAGTTTTGAGGTCGTCTCGGTAACTACCTCAATTCCTTCGGCTTTTAAAAGTTCTTCTACCTTAGCCCCATCTGCATTTGTTGCCGTTAAGATAGCAATATCATTAAGATCAGCCCCCTGCTCTATCAAATGTTTAACGGTAGGCACCATAGTCTCAAGCACTTCATCATTAAAGATGACTTCCACATAACCTTTAACTGCCTCTTCTTTTACAAGCTGAGGGACATAAGCCTTTATCTTATCAATAAAGACCATGTTGACAAATTCAACGACCTCTTTTTCACTTCGATAGTTAGTACGCAGCTGATCTACTTGCACATCATACGCATCCGTTACTGCGTAAAAAAGCTCTTTTTTTCCACCTCTAAACCTATAAATAGACTGCTTGACATCACCAACTAAAAACAGGGAACTACGTTCTTTTGAACCAAGACCTGAAGTCATCTCGTCAATCAGTGGTCGAAGTATCTCAAACTGTATAGTCGAAGTATCTTGAAACTCATCAAGTAACATATGGTTGATATTGGCATCGAGTCTAAAGTATAAAAAACTACTGTCGATCCTTCCCTTATTGGCCTCACCTTTAAGCAGATAAAATACCAAATAGGTAATATCATCAAAAGAGAGCTCCTCATCTTGACGTGCCACCATCATCTTGGCTTCTATATAGGTATCTAGAAGTGAAAATAGCTCTGAAAGGAAATGAGATTCTTTAGCCTTCATATAATAATAAAGCCCCTCTTTTATCTCATAAAGAAGTTCGTCCATTCGAGGCTGAAAGAACTTTTTAAAATCCCAATATTCTAAACTATCTTTTTCTATCCATGTCTTAGTCAGTAGCTCATCAATAGTATCGACTTCCATTGTCGCACGACCGCGTTTTCCTATCTCAGTGGCAAAAATCAAAGACTGAAGTTCTTTAAAGGCCTTCATCACCATCTGCTCATGAGGAATAAAGTCTTCTGCTATAAAAGAGATATTTCCCATCTCATTTTTCTTGGCATAAAGCTGATTTAAAAGGCTAAAAACATCCGCTAAACGCTTTGATGCTAAAAGCGAAAGTTTGATTAAGGCATCATCTTTGCCCTGCGTATTAACAAGGGTAAGAAAACGTGCCATAACCTTTAGTTCATGTTGAGACTCAAAGGTAGAAAAATTTGGCATAAGCCCAACATGAAGAGAAAACTTTCTCAGTATCTTTGCAAAAAACTTATCAAGGGTCATCACCTTGGTATCTGCATTTAAAAGTGCTTTTAACACCTCCGGACGCTTAGCTAAAAGCTCTTGAGGTGAACATTCAAGCACCTTCGCTATCTCGCCAAGTTCACCCTTGTTTTCTAAGTCAATAAGTGTATTAACAATACGCTCTTGCATCTCATTAGCTGCCTTGTTTGTAAAGGTCAATGCTAAAATCTTCTCCGCCTTCTCTCCAGCAAACAGAAGTGAAAGATAACGCACAACCAGAGAAAATGTCTTACCTGAACCAGCCGATGCCTCGTAAGCATGTAAATCAATAAACATTAAGCTCTCCTACACAGTTCAACATAAGGGCACAACAAGCCTTGGCGGTCGTAAAACGATGTTTCAGGCGAAACCGCATTATCAAAAAGGTTTATAAAAATCAAATCCGTCATAATTAGTCCCTTCCACATAAATGGGTGTATGGACAATAAATGCACTCTTTAATATCTTCTGTCATCTCAAAATCAAAGACCTTGGTCTCTTTTAATTCATCTAAATAACCATACAAAAGTTCCAGTTTTTGCTCGAGTAAATCTTCTCTTATGATTTTTCCTGATTTTAAATCATAATATCCGCAAGACTGTACATCACCCGCTTCTTGTGCCAGTAAATAATAAAATTCCAATTGAAAGTCCGTCGCCTTGTCTACGGTTCTTGGTGTGTACTTTGGATAAGACCCTGATTTATAATCCAGTACTTCTATACCCTCTAAGGTTCTGTCAATGCGGTCAATATTTCCCGCTAATCTAATACCCCTAATCTCTTTTGAAAGGGATTTTTCACAGGCGATGACTTCAGCCTCTTTAAAACGTTCTATCTCATTATCGATAAAAGTATCTAAACGTTGTATCCACATCTTTTGTAAATACTTATCTAAGACCGTTTGTGCGGAAGCCCTTTTCAGTGCATCAGCAATAGCTGCTTTTAATTCAAGCTTATCAGTAAACCTGCTTTTAGTCTCATAAACCTCTTGCAGTGCGTGATGCAAGGCATTTCCTATCTCGTGTTCTTGAGGCAGGTCTTCTTCGATTTGATGTTCATGTAGTCCATCTACATAACGATGATAGAACTTACGTTTACATGACAAAAAGCTTTTTAATCCCGTAGCAGAAAGGTTATTTTGGGTGAAATCATAAGCCATCTCTATCTTTTTCTCTTTGAAGGCATGTTTTGTATTAGCTTTGAATAAAAGACTGGCCCATTGAGACTCATCATATGAGCTAGACTCATGTATTCCTAGTTGCGTTAAAAACCTTGAAGGTACAGAGTCAACTGAAGCGACATAAGAGATAGCCACCTTTTTTGCCCGTAAAAAGAGATTATTATAATAAAGTTTTTGTAATGATTCTCTGTCATTTGCACCCGGGAGTCCAGCCTTAATACGTGTAGTAGAATTTAAAAACAGATCTTTTTCACTCTTTCTAGGCACCGTTCCCTCATTAAAATCCACTACAATAACGCCTTCATAGGCTACATTCCTTGTTTCAAGTACTCCCATAACGGTTATCTTTCCACCACGTACATCATCAATGGTTCTGTTTTTCAAGCGATTTAGAAAAAGATGCAGTGCTGATTTGAAACTGCTTTCTTCTAAAATAGGAAGAAGCTTGTCAAAATAAAAAAGTTCTTCTTTTATAATCTTAAGGACACGTTTGTTGCTTTCCATCTCTATAAAAGGAAGCATTAGTCTTTCAAAATTCATCTCTTTGAGTAGCGCCTTGTATTTACCTTGAAGTCCTTCTGCTAGACTGACACCTATGCGGTTTAGTCGGGCTCTATTTTGTACGGTCTTATCATCAAGATATTGGCTTACGGCTTCAAGGGATTGAACAAAAGCAGAGTTTCTCAAACTTTCCCCCATGGCAAAGTTAAAATTACATTTTTCATCAAAACGTTTTAAATGCTCTGCAAAGTTCTCATTGGGTAAGACTAAAACAATCTTTTCTGCTTCAATGCCCTTGTCGATAAATTCTTGTACCTTCTGTTTGACAAAAGCGACCTGAAGCAGTCTTTGCGAAAAGCTTTCACACGAGATAAGAGCTTTTGATCTTATGCTGGATGACCCTTCTACCTCTTTTGTGCTCAGGTTGATGACCTGATTTTTGTTTTCAACAATATCTATGCCCAAGCCCCTTAACTTCTCTTGCATCTTAAAATTAAAATCGTTGGCATAAAAACGAAGCTTTAGGGGAATGATCTGTGCACATTCTTGAAGGATCTGAAGTTCAAAATTTGTCAAATAACCTTCCGCCACTAAAAGCACTTCTTTTTGCGCTTTAATGTAGCTTGTATTCAGGCTATAGTTTTTAGGTAAGAAGATAGGGTCTAATATCTTTTTTTCTTGACAGAGACTCTCATAACGGTAATACAATTCTTCTAAGATCTCAATATGTTCTTCATAATCGCCATAAGTATCTGCCATGCTAAGCGAACTTATATCTACTAATTCCCCAGAGAGCTCTTCAAAAAATCTAAAAATATATGATGAGTTTTGTGTAAATGTAAAAAAGTTTCGTTCTATTTTTAAACTGGAAAAAGCTTTAAAGTCTGAGGCTTCAAGAAGTAAAAGTGTTCGGGTATCATCATCTATACGTATCGCACCCTCAACGAGAAGTGCCCGTTGTAAAAAATCTGACATGGTAATAAAAGAAGGAAGAAAACCATTTGATGCTTTTTCTTTTAAGATTTGAGCACGAATGGCACGGGATGAAGGAAGGATGGTAAGCATAATCGCCTTTATTAGACGAAAAAACCTTTAAGCCGCTTCGTCCCAAAATTCATTGATTTGAATCTGAATTTTTTTGAGCCAATTATACAATATAAAGACATTTATACCAATGGCAGTCATTACGATAAAGCTCATAATATACATGCCATATTCATTTGTACTAAAACCAGTTGAAATGATAAAATAGGCCATACCAACAATAGCCCATAATGCGAGTGTAGGTAAAAACAGTACGATGCCCCAACCTGAATTGATATACTCTAATTTACCATTTTCTTCATATAGTTTTCCTACGTACTCAGGAAGTATCCAACAAGCACTTAAGGCCAGTGGCGGGAAGAGAACAGCAAGAACGGCAAAGGAATTTCCTGTCATCCCTTTTTTACGGTTTTTTTGCAAATCATTAAAGGTCTGTGCCAACCAATATATACCATATAAACCAAAGGTCATTATCCATAAACTTATAACCTTTTCTGGGTTGCGTTTTGTTCCTATATACATATACTTTCTCCTGTAATTAAGAAATTTATATTCTAAAATAATAGATAAAGTATAAAAGAAATAAGTAAATGAAATACAAATAATATTATGAAAATATATTATTTTTGATTAACTATAATGACTTGTTTTAAAGAAGGGTTTTAACTAATTATTTGCGCCTGCATTACGCATTGGTTTATCCAAACCATATTCATAAACACCCTTATCCATAGTATTTGACTTTAGGTTCATATGACGAAAGTCCTCACCAATACTGACCCTTGCTAAAATATTCCATCGGCCTTTAAGAGGGACTTTGATATTATCAAAACTATAAACCCCATTGTCAACCCGAGGCTTACCTAAGACAACTTGATCTTCTTGTATGACTGGGCGGGAAAGAATTACCTCAAATTTTGCATTATTAACCGCTTTTCCCTTATTATCCACAAGTTTATAAGCGATAGTACTGCCTTCTTCAGATACACCTTCTCCTATATATCTCAAGGTGTATTTTTTGTTAAATACAACATTGGCAACTATAATACCGTTAGCACTCGAATCAAAATCATGATAACTTTGCATCATATCACCGTCTTCTTGAACGGGCTGAAGCAAGGCAAGATAAATGGTGGCTGCACAGGCTATGACAATCAGAATTGTTGCCATAATAATGCCTACAGGCCAGTGTCTTCCATCAGACATTTTTTTCTCTCTTTCGTCTATAGCCATCTCTTGCAAGTTTTAAAACAGTCAATAACGTTACTAAAAACAAGCCTGAGATAATAAACTTGTAAATCGTTTTATTCGTATCCCCAACCGCTGTGCTCAGTTTGACATCTTTAGAAGCAGCTACTTGCTCGGCTATCTCTGCATAGCCATTATACATAGCGACCGCATATTTGTCTTTTTCTTCCACCTCTTTGGGTGCTTTTGCACCGATAATGGGGATAACACGCCCATTAAAAAATGGCCAGATCGCTAAAGGGTCCATAATCTCTTCTCTGTCAAAGAGCGTATAAAGAGATTTATCTTCAGCGTATATCTGTACCTGTTTGGAATTTTCCACAAAAGAGAACAATATCGCCGGTTCATTAAGTCGCTTAATGACGGTTCTTTGATAATCAATGATACTTTGATTATTCTCAGTCTCTTTAACAAGGCTCATGTACAAGTTTATACCCGTCTTAGCTGAGAGTTCTGCTCCCATAGGTTCAATTGCCTCATTGAAACTATCTATTTTAACAACTTCATCAATAACAATAAATTGTGCATGAAGGGCATTAGTAAAAAAGAGAATTGCAATGAGGGCCAATAGCCCTGCATTAATTTTCATCGACTTAACCGAGGAAAAGATGGTCAGCAACAACCACTGCGTAGATTGTAAACATTGCCATAGCAAATAGACCAAGACCAATAACTACATCTAATCTCATTATTTGTCCTTCAATAGTTTTACATGATGCGCATTATCAGGGCTAAACATTTTAACCGACTTCACATCTTCAATATAATAATAATCTTGTGCAACATCTTGTTGAACACCTACTGCTAGAAACACAAGGGTTCCTTCTACAACTAATAGCAACACTGTTGCTATTATCATACCTGTGATCCCGTGTAGTGCAAAAATACTTCTATTTTCCATATCTTACCCCTACTCTTCTATTTCTTTATCAGTACCGTGAGCTACATAAGCAGACAGGGCTTTGATTTGCGGCATACTTAACATTTCACCAAATGCTGGCATAACACCGATTTCACCTTTTTTCATACCGCCTTTAAGTAAATTAGCAACTAGACACGAGTTGTAATCTCTTAAACTTGGAGCAACCAGTGACACACCATGACCTATACAGTCTTCACCCTCACATGCTGTTGAATACCCTTCAACACCTGTCGTGTCTGACTCTGGTTTTACACCATAGCTTTTATAACCTTTTACACCCGCTACTAAAGGGCCTCCATGACAAGAAGCACATGATGCCGTAAAGACATCTCTACCTTCTGTTGAACCGGCAGCATCTTTAAATCCGTTTGCGATATACGTAGATACAATATCAATTTGAGCATCATCAGATAACATTCCTGGATACATCGGTGAATCATAGCCTAATTGATTTGATCCTTCACGGATCACTTTCTCAACATAACTTTTACTGATATGACGTTTAGTTAAATCTTCTGCCGTCAGCTGACCCGTTAAATAATTTTCTTGGCCATTTCCAGTGGGACCATGACAAGGTGCACATTGAACAGCAAATACACCCTCACCCATTTTAAGTTTTTGCGTGTCGCTCATTGTTTCAAAGTTTTTAGCGACCTTATCATTTGAAATCTTTGCATCTTTATTGTATTCACCAATTTGTGAATACTCATTCATAGGATAACCTATTACCATGTACCACATACCCCATATCATTAGAAGTATGATGGATATAGACCATCCTAAAGGTGCATCATTATTATACTCACTAATGCCATCCCAGTTTTCATCTACTAGATCACCAGTGGCGGTAGCATCTCTCATCTGCTTAACATATGACATAACCACAATAACAGCAATAATTACAATTGCAGCGGCACCAACCATTGCTAGTATATTTACGATATCATCACCTATCATGTCACCAACAAAGTAATATGTACCTACTGTCAGAACAAGAATAAGTACAATACCAAAAATGACTAAATTCTTCATTTATCCCTCCATCTTTTCGTCAGAGTTCTCTTTTTTAGAGTTCCCATCTTTTTTTTCTTCAACTAACTCATCGGTAAGTTCATCATGTAAAGCCATATTGCTATACTTTTCATAATCCTTAGTCCCTTTTTTCTGTGCTCTATACAGATGATAAACATATGCTATAAACAACACTGATAAAAAGACGGTTAAAATAAAATAACCGTACGCTGAAAATTCACCTAGAGTCATACTATTTATCTTACTTCAGAGAATTAAGATAAGCGATAAGCGCTACGATTTCAGGTATTTTACCTGCAGCAACCGCATCTTTAACATCTTGATTTTTCATCTCAGCTGCCACAAGTCTCGCTTCAGCAAGCGCATCTTCTCTACCACCTTCAACAGTGGAAGCAAGTTTTACTTTAGATACAGAGCCATCCTTCATAGGGACGTCTTTGTTGTAAGGCGTGTTGAAAACTACGCGTACTGTTTCAGCCTCAGCCCAAGCCGTGTCAACATCTGTTATATTTTTAAACAACCAAGGATATCGTGGCATAATAGAACCAGGCACAACACCTTCAGGATCAGCCATATGATTTTCGTGCCAATCAGTTGTACGGTAATTACCTACACGCATAAGGTCTGGACCCGTACGTTTTGAACCCCATAAAAATGGACGGTCATACGCATATTCACCACTAAGTGAATACGCTCCATAACGATCTGTTTCATGCTTAAACGGACGTACAAGTTGCGAATGACATGCAACACAATCTTCTTTAATATATACTTGACGACCTGCTAGTTCAAGCGTCGTATACGGTTTAGTTCCGATTAAAGGACGAGACTGTTGAATAAAATGTGGAATGATCATGACCAAACCAGCAAATGAAATTACTAAAAATATACCTACGCCGAAAAAGAATGGGCGTTCTTCTAACCAATGAAACATATTATCTCCCTTTCTTTACGCTGCCATAGGCGTAGTATTTTGAAGCTCACGTTCCTCAACAGGACGAGCTGACATAGTCTTAATGATATTGTAGATAAAGATCACAAAACCGGTTAGGTATAAAACTCCACCAAGAGCACGGATAATATAATAAACATGTAGCGCATCAACAGAATCAATAAATGAATACGCAAGATTACCAAATTCATCCACGGCTCTCCACATCATACCTTGGGTAATACCTGCAATCCACATAGATGTGAAGTATAAGATAACACCAAGTGTCTGAAGCCAGAACTGTGTATTCATAAGTGCTTTAGAATAGATCTCACGTTTAAAAATTCGTGGAGCCATATGATAAAGTGAAGCCATAATAATGAATCCAACCCAACCAAGTGCACCATCATGTACGTGACCAACAATCCACTCTGTAAAGTGCGCAATAGCATTGACTGATTTAATCGCTTGAATAGGACCCTCGATCGTTGCGAACATATAAAATGTTGATGAAAGAATCATAAACTTGATTACTGGATTACTGGTTACCTGTCTCCACTCTCCCTTCATTGTAAGAAGCATATTGATCGCAGAACCCCATGAAGGCAAGATCAAAATCACTGAGAAAACAGAACCCATAGTCTGCATCCAATCAGGAACAGTAGAATAGATAAGGTGGTGACCACCCGCCCATACGTATACAAACATTAAAGACCAAAATCCAAGCAAAGAAAGCTTATATGAATAAACCGCTTGACCTGATTCTTTTGGTAAGAAGTAATAAATCATACCAACAAGAGGAACCGTTAAAACGAAACCAACCGCATTATGTCCAAACCACCACTGAACCATTGCACCTGACGTACCCGAGTAAACAGACACCCCATTCATTATCGAACCTGCACCAGCAACAAAATACGTCGGGATAACAATGTTATTCATAATAAACAACATAGCAACCGCTAAGAATGCAGCCATAAAGTACCAAATTGACACATACAGTGCCTTCTCTCTACGAATACCTACAAGCCCGGCAATACCAATACCCCAGAATACCCAGAAGATTACGATAACAAGGTCAAGTGGCCATTCTAGCTCTGAATACTCATTTGATTGAGACACCCCTAAGAAAAGTGAAACAACAGCCAGTAAGATGGCTAAAAAATAAGTCCAAAAATGAAGTTTCCCAACTGTCATCAATAACTTAGACTCAGCCATTGATACTTTTAGAACACGTTGTCCTATATAATACCAACCTGTAAAAATACCACTTAAAGTAAATCCATAGATCACTCCTGAAGTATGAATTGGTCTAATGCGGCTAAAGTTAATATACTCAGCCATTGTATCACCAAGAATGTAATTAAATTCCGGCCAGGCCATTTGTAAGGCGAGAACGACACCCAATAACATCCCGATAAATCCGAATAACAGTGTTGACATCATAAACATCTTTGCGACTGTGTAATCGTATTCTAATGGACGGTTTTCCATATAAGCTCCCTTATTTCTATTTATAAACTAAAGTTATTTTTGCTTTAGTCTCAAAGCTTAAGTCATAATACTATATATTCATGGTCTTTAATCACCATGAGGCCGTAGTATGCCCTAAATCAAGTGATATAATATCACATAATAATCATTATTAAGCTTAACATTGAAAGTTAATTACCAATTTATATGTAATTATTTTTTTTAAGAAATTAATAAGTTTATGAGATATAACTAATTATAATCCACATTTACCGGCACCGCATTTTCCAGTTCCGCATTTCATTGAAGAATTTTCAATCGGGTGAAGGTAGATATCGTAGTTAGCATAGGCTTTGTATAGTGTCCACCCCCCGTACATGATTATAATTAAAGATGATATTTCTATCATGATGTGTCTGAATCTATTTTGAGAGATAAACCCAACTAAGAACCCAAGACTAAAAAGCGTCGGTATGGTAGAAATCCCAAAAATTAACATAACACCTGCACCAAGTAACATAGATTTGGTTGCAATTGCTGTAATTAGCATAGTATACACAAGACCGCAAGGAAAAAAACCATTCAAAGCGCCTAAGGTAAAAAAACTAAGTTTGGATTTAGAATTCAATTGTGAAAAGAAAATTTTCTTGAACCAGGTCTTTTGGGTAATAGGATATTCAAGATAAGAAATAAATTTTAAGCGACCTGAAAGTGAAAGCCCCATCAAGACCATAAGTACTCCTGAAAAACCAAACATAATCATTCGCATTATGGGCGTTGCTTCCCATAATGAACCAAAAAAACCGAATAAGGCACCTAATAATGTATATGAACTCACACGCCCAAGATTATAAAATGCATGTCCAGTTGCCTGTGATGTTTTAGACGTCCCTGCTTCCATTTTAGCCGTCGTATAAGAGACAATAAAGCCGCCACACATGCCAATACAATGACCAAGACTTCCAAAAAAGCCGAAGGCTAGTATCGCAAGGAGTTCTAAAGAGTTATGATCATAAAAGTTCATGGATTTTCCTTGACATGGAAGGATGAAGCCCTTGGGAGAGAAAGAACTTCGTTGGGAGAATAGTTAAGCTTTGAAGTAAAAGTATAACTATCAATTGTTACAAGAGTGTTAACCCATACAGGACATATCATCAAAATAACTTGTCCTTTACACCAAAGGCGACTAGGATGAAAACATTTGCCTTGCAAACCGCCACGGCTTGTTTTTTTACAAGAGTGTTAACTTACTTTCCCATTAGTGAAAGAAATTCACCAAAGATATAAGCAGACTCTTTTGGCCCGGGACTAGCTTCTGGGTGGTGCTGTACAGAAAAAACATGTCCAGACTTATAATGTAATCCTTCAATAGTACCATCAAAAAGATTACTATGTGTTACATCAGCAACCTCGGTAATATTATCAGGAACATTATAGTTATGGTTTTGTGCTGTAATCTCAACCATACCAGTCTTTTCATTTTTAACGGGATGATTTCCACCATGATGGCCAAATTTTAACTTAAAAGTCTCATATCCATGTGAAATAGAAAGAAGCTGATGGCCTAAACAGATACCAAACATAGGTACCTTGGCTGCAATTAGCTTTTTAATACCTTCTTGCTCTTTTTTAAGTACGAGTGGATCACCTGGGCCATTAGACAAAAAGACACCATCTATCTCTTTAGATGACACTCTTGCAATAAGTTCGTCTGCATCAAATGTATTAGGAATGACTTCAACGTCCATACCTGCTTGCGTTAACTCATTTAAAATATTTCGTTTCACCCCAAAATCGATTGCAACAATCTTGGCCTTTGCTGCAGGGGCATCTTGATACTTGAACATTTTAGCGTCATAAGTCCCGTGTGGATGTTTATATGAAGTCTTTGTGCTCACTTCTTCAATATAATTTACATCTTCTATACGAGGGGCTGCTTCGAGTGCTTTTTTTAATGCATCTTTATCTGATATCGTCGTAGAAGCAATCATCATCATTGCCCCTTCTGTACGAATCATCTTAGTAAGAAAGCGGGTATCTATATTACAAATACCCATCACATCTTGTGCTTTTAAGAAACTTTCTAATGAATCACTTGCACGAAAATTTGAATAACGATCTTGATAACTCCTAACAATAATACCCTTAGTAAAAGCACCCTTAGATTCCATATCTTCTTCGTTTACACCAATATTTCCAATTTCAGGCATAGTAAAAGTGACAAACTGACCAGCATACGAAGGATCAGATGTAATCTCTTGATATCCCG
>Ga0316207_10003887_pt1 | contig 13476 bp, 11 predicted proteins | sample 6weekpyrite_MG_FD_204943 | JGI IMG/M metagenome (GOLD analysis project Ga0316207, IMG submission 204943) | Microbial mat bacterial communities from mineral coupon in-situ incubated in ocean water Damariscotta River, Maine, United States -... | ecosystem: Environmental > Aquatic > Marine >... | reverse complement strand
CAAGATCTTCCTTCGGAGTGGATTGACGCACATTTTTAGCCCCTAGCGCCAAAAGGGACTGAACAGCAGCATCGTACTGACCAATAAAACGAACGCCTGCAGCACCGTTCATCAGATTGACCGGCTCTGCTACAATTTCAAACTGCTGTTTCTCGTGCCCTTTGAAGATGAGCGTAAAAGTTCTACCCTCGCCAGAATTGATATCAGCCTTGATCGCATTCGATGCACTCTGGGAATATTTGATAAACATGCCTTCAGAACAATAATCCGCGATAATGCAGGATCGGGTCGCGCCGCCCTCCAATCGCAACATCGCATCGTGATAAATCGGTTTGCGTAAACTCGATCGTCGTTCCATAATCAAACCTTCTTTTTAATCTTCAAACCGAGTCACCTTCTAAATACTCGTGCCGCTACCACTGTTGTCAATCAAGGCGTTTTACCAGAATCTTGGCGTTGCGATCGGTATTGTAGTTTTTATTGCCCGGCAATTCTTGAGCATTCGCAGACTCAAACCCGCGCTCTTTAAACCACTGTTCCGTCTTTGTGGTTAACACAAAAAGCTGAGAGAAGTTCTGGTTTTTAGCCCGGGCAATAATCGCCTCCAGCAATCGATCCCCCCGGCCCTTGCGCCGATAGGCTTGATCAACAGCAAAACAGGACAGCTCACCCGCCTGGTTAGCTGGAAAAGGGTAGAGGCCGGCACATGCAATAATGGCATTATCCCGAACATCGACCAAAAAATAATCCAGCTCGGTCTCCAGTAACTCACGTGAGCGCCTAACCAAAAAACCTTGCTCTTCCAAGGGTTGGATCAACTCCAGAATACCATTCATATCTTCCAATCGAGCGGCTCGAATCTGATCATAATTATCAACACTCACCATCGTGCCGACACCATCTCGGGTAAACAGCTCTTCCAGCAGCGCACCATCGTGGGCGTAACTAAGAAGATGCGCTCTTTCAACTCCCGCTTGACAGGCCCTGGCAGATGCCAATAGCTGATTTTTCACGTCCTGATCCTCTGCGGCAGTATAGGCCAGTGCTTGCGTGGCATTTAGCTGGGAAACCAACTCTCCAGACGGGTCTTTTAGGCCATTGTCGTGACCAAAGAAAATAATTTTGTCTGCCTGCAATTTTGCTGCAACTTCTCCGGCAAGCTCTTCGTAGCTAAGATTAAAAATATCGCCAGTCATCGAATAGCCTACCGCCGGAATAACCACAATAGAATTATTTGAAAGGTGCTGTTCAATCGTGGCCTGATCGATTTTCCGAACTTGTCCCGTCAGTCCCATATCGACACCCGAGCTGACACCATGAGGCTTTGCCATAATAAAATTGCCGCTAACCACTTTTATTTTAGCACCATGCATCGGAGAGTTGATAAGCCCCATGGATAGTTTTGCCTCAAGTTCAGAACGCAGACGACCATACGCTTCAAGCACATACGGCATCATCCGATCCTCGGTGACACGCAAGGCTTTATGAAATGATGACTGAATCGAATTCTTATTTAGCGCTTCATCAATTTGGGGGCGCGCGCCAAATACCAGCACTTGGCGAACACCCAAACTGTTTAGCAATGTGATGTCATGAATAATATTGTCTAAATTCGAGTGCTTGAGTGCCTCCCCACTCAGCGCCAACACCAACTCTTGATGACGGTGCGCATTAATATAGGGCGATGCCTGGCGAAACCATTCTACCCAGTTTTTCGTATTCACTGTTATTTTCCCGTCATAAATTTTATTGAGCCTCTAGCCTTAGGGCCTGTTGACGTTTCATATTCGCTACTGCCGGAAAAATTATCCCGGCCCTTCGGGTTGTGCCTGAAAAAGCGCCACTCGGTGTTGCTCGTCGTTTATTTAGAATCACTAAACGACACTCCTCGCGCCTTGATTGGCATTTTTTCAGGCGGCAACAGTTGCGAATATGAAACGTCAACAGGCGCAGGGCTAAATTGCTAGCGTCGTAATTCGATTTGCTCAATTTTGTCTCGGCTAAGAAAGTAGGCCACCTTCCCGCCACCAATCAATTGGGCGATCTCAAGTTTTTGTTCGTTAATTGAAACCAGCTCACCTTGGAATTGTTTGCCGTCTTTAAGCTTGAGACGTACTTGCCTGCCAAGATGCAAATCAAGCTCACTCTCCGATAGCGGTATAAATCGGCTCAAGGTACCCGCCTCCAACAAATCTTGTCCTCTCTTCACGTTGTCTGTCAACTCAATCACGGGCTCTGGAGGCCTGAAGTGATCACCATTCAGTCTCAACTTCAGCTTTGCAACAGGCTCGCCGTTCAGAGCGGCCTTGATTCCGAATCGAGGAATCAGATCCTGATCCAGTATGGATTCAAAGTCTCTGGTCGAAAATGGATCCGCGAGCTTAAGGGAAAGGTTCGCCTGGCCACCCTGCAACAGATAGTCTCGATACAGTGATTCAAGGCCCTCGCCCACGTCAATTCCGGTCTCGGATAAAGTCGTCCGCCATTGCCGAGCACTTTCAGCACTGAAGTGTTCACGCCCCGTTCCGGTAAGCGCTGAACAGTAATTGCTTAATCGCCTGAAGTAACCGTTCTCAATATGCGTCAAAGATAAGGATTTAAGCACTAAATGCTCAAGCTGCAACTTGGAAAAATGGGATGACATACTTGCGGTTGCCCAGCGACTCTCAAGCTGTATTTTGCCTAACGCATTCAGGTCAAGCATAACGGAAAGGCCCAGTTCCTCAGAATCAGGCGAGTTATCCAACTTAATGTCTAAGGAAGCCTCTACTTCGTTTAAGCCCATGGCTCTATGGTCTTTATGGGTCATTCTGGAGCGATCACCGCAGGCGTAAACGCCAAATGGCACCGCGAACTTATCGCCATACTCAAGTGCCAGCAGCTGTTCAGGGTTTCGCCCTTCAAACGGGATGCGAACAGGCTCAAATATGATACGCTGCAGCCCCCGCCAATGGCCATCCTTTAGATCAGGCAGGCCAAAAAGCAATCCGAGATAACCGTCATATTGCAATTCGGCCTGTTCGATATAAAACGTGCGCTTAAGCCGATAAGGCGTTACGACCAGGTCATGAAATACGATGGCACCATCATAACTTGATGATATCCAGGAGTAGGTCAACGAAACATCTTTTTGCAGCGTCTGCTTCAAGCTCTCCATTGTCTGATAAGCAAATAATGCGACAAATGCTTTCGTTCCAAATAAGGTTACTACCAACAAAAACACAGCGATCACTATATTTTTCTTCATATATTCAGCCTGTCCACGACCAATGACTCCAAGACTCAATTTGTCAGAGCAACACAAATAACTATAGCAAACTTGTTGATAACTAACTCAGTTCATCCGGGAAACTTCTGCCAGGTACAAAAAACAAGCAAACAGCGCCTTTTGCAAAACTCAATGTGGGGTTACAGATTGCCGCTCACGAGCTTTGCAAGAGGCTCAATAGTCTGGAAATTTATCGAAATTAGTTGGCCAATGCTTTATCTTAAGTTAATTGAGTCTAAGCTAGGGCCTGTTGACGCTTCATATTCGCAACTGCCGGAGATAATTTTTCGCCTGGCAAGGCAGAAGGTGCGTTGTGTAGTCATTCTACATAAGCTCCTGATAACGCGGCCAGGCGGAAAATTATCCCGGCCCTTCGGGTTGTGCCTGAAAAAGCGCCACTCGGTGTTGCTCGTCGTTTATTTAAAATAATAAACTACACTCCTCGCGCCTTGATTGGCGTTTTTTCAGGCGGCAACAGTTGCGAATATGAAGCGTCAACAGGCCCCAATAACGTTAATGAAAAATATAGACATTTTTCTTGTCTTCGGAATCCGGTAAAAATGAACAACACTGATGACGTCTCAAAGGCCGTTGCTCTGCTAAAACAGACATTGCCTGAGATGAATAAACGAAACATTGCGACAACTCCCGAAAATTATGCGGTCTGGTATGAGTATGTCAATGGCGAAAATGATGATCTGGTTAGCGCGATACAGGCGCTGGACAAAAGTAAATCAGAGTTTACGGCCGAAGTTCACCAAGAATTATTCTCTCAATATATCGCTAGCGCACACGAATCGGCGGTTAGCCAACTCAGTGAAAGTGTCAAAGAGATTATTTATGACCTTCTTAGCAAAATGGGCACCGAAGGGCTAGGACTCAATCAGTATGCTCAAACGCTTTCCGACTTTTCTCAGCAAGTAGAAAGTGTCAGCAATATTGAGGATATCAAAAGCCTGATCGGAAAATTACTCGAGGAAACGAGAAAAAGAGAAGGCGCCACTCAAAACATGCAAGCCTCTCTCGAATCCATGGCTGCAGAGATGAAGAAACTACGTGCCGAAGTTTCCAGATTAAATTCTGAAGCGACCACAGACTCTCTCACCAAGGTAAACAATCGCCGTGCTTTTGATATGGAAATCGATAACTTTGTATCCACCAGCAAAATGGAACACAAGCCTCTTTGTATGCTGTTGATCGACATTGATCACTTCAAGAAATTTAACGATAAATACGGCCATATGATTGGCGACAAAGTCCTTAAATTTGTCGCCACCTTGCTAAAAAAGAATATCAAAGGCAGTGACTCAGTATCGCGCTATGGTGGTGAAGAATTTGCGATTTTACTGCCCGAAACAGCGTATAGCGGGGCGCTCACTGTTGCGGAGCATATTAGAGAACGACTGGCCAAACAGACATTGTCAGACAGCGCCGAAAAGATGCAGCTTGGAACCATCACTGTTTCGATTGGTGTTTCATCATACCATTATGGGGAGGTCGCTGAAGACCTGATTCGAAGAGCTGACCAATGCATGTATGAAGCCAAGCGAGCCGGAAGAAACCGCGTCGTCGGCGAACAGGAACTGGAACAGGCTGATAAAAGTTCTGAAACGTTCATTTGAGGTGGTCACCATCTGAGTATGGCCTTTTAGGGGCTGACGAATACTTGGGAGCCTCTTGGGAGCCTCTTGGGAGCCGACAGTTTATATTGACGGTTTCAGTATCTGTAGGTAAATGAACACTTTGCTTCGCTCGGAGTATCCGCTACGCTTAGCCACTTATTTCACAGAATGACCTTAGACAGTCACTAAAAAGACAGTATGAAATCGTTCACTCATCTTAAACGGCTTTGCCTTTTGTTAATCACCTTTGCGCTGTTGTCGTGTAAAAACACCGAGCTCAATGTTGCAAACAGTCGCCCTGCACATCATACCGATACCGGCTTTCGTAATCTGTATATCGAGCCTATCGATAAGGGCCCGTTCACGTTTATGAAAATGAAATATTTCGGCGATGAACCTTTCGCAGATCAGGAACAACAGGCGCACCAGGTGCCGATTGCAAAGCCAGACATGGCAACCCTGGCCATGCCGAACAAACAGCCGCAAATCACCTGGCTCGGCCACTCGACTTTTCTCATTCAGCACCAGGGAATCAATATTCTGACCGACCCAATACTCTCTCAACGTGCTTCACTGGTCGACTTTGCTGGCCCTAAGCGACTGGTAGCTTTGCCGATTCGGTATCAAGACCTGCCGCCCATCGACTATGTCATTATTTCGCATAACCACTACGATCATTTGGATGCCCGTAGCATTGAGCTTTTAGGCAACGCACCAATCTATCTGGTACCTCTCAGGCTCAAAAACTGGTTTATTGGTGAAGGCATCGATCCTGCGCGGATTCTCGAATTCGATTGGTGGGATTCAATGGCAATGAAAGGCATGACCGCGACAGCAACACCCTCGCAGCACTGGTCGGCCCGGGGTCTTTTTGATCGCTTTGAAACGCTTTGGGCTGCCTGGCATTTGCAGCTGGATGATTTCAGCCTCTGGTTTGCAGGTGATACCGGTTACAACGCGACTCAATTTAAAGAGATTGGTCAACGCTGGCAAAATATTGATATCGCCCTAATTCCCATTGGCGCCTATGGCCCGCGCTGGTTTATGGAGGCACAGCATGTTGATCCGGAGCAAGCTGTCCGCATTCATAATGATGTCGGCGCTCGACTGAGCATAGGAATGCACTGGGGAACCTTCCAGCTCACGTCTGAACCGATCCTGGAACCGGTACAAAGGCTTGATGCTGCCGTCAATAGCGGTATGCTCTCGTCGGGCAATTTTATCACCTTGGCAATCGGTGAAACCCTGCACTATCAACGACAGCGCGATCAAAATCCGATCACAACCCGTATCGCGCAAAAGGAAACGAACACGCTTTCAGGCGGCAATGCTGAAGCATCAGCGTTCGGTACGTTTGGGGAATAATCAGGTTATGGCGATCAACTGGTTTCCCGGGCATATGCATAAAGCCCGTAAGGAAATAAAAAAAGCCATGTCTCAGGTGGATCTGGTGATCGAAGTACTCGATGCCCGCATCCCCTTCAGTAGCGCCAACCCTTTGATCAACAGCCTAAAAGACAACAAACCCTGTATCAAGGTACTCAATAAAGCCGACCTTGCTGACCCCAAAATGACCGAATTATGGCAGCAGCGATTTGAGTTAGACACCTCCGTCAAGTCACTGTCTCTATCAGCGAACAGTGACGGACGCAAACAAACGATCACCCATTTATGTCGTAAACTGGCGCCGAACAAAGAAAGCTCAGACAAAGCCATCAGCGCCATGATCATGGGTATTCCCAATGTCGGCAAATCAACTTTGATCAATGCACTGGCAGGCAAGGCCATTGCCAAAACCGGCAACGAGCCTGCGGTCACTAAACGGCAACAGAAGATTGACCTGGGGAATGGCATCGTACTCTCCGACACCCCAGGCATTCTCTGGCCCAAGCTGGAACCCGAAAGCTGTGGCTTTCGCCTGGCCGCAACCGGCGCAATCAAAGACACCGCGATGGAATATGAACTCGTGGCACTGTTTGTTCTGAATCATCTGAAACAGCATTATCCCGAGGCACTGCAAAACCGCTTTAAACTGACAGATGTGAATGCCGGAGACAGGCAACTGCTTGAATTGATCGGCGGCAAACGCGGCTGCCTGCGAGCGGGCGGAGTCGTCGATCACTATCAGGCATCCACCATCGTATTGCAGGAACTTCGTTCTGCGAAACTTGGCCGCATCAGCCTGGAGACTCCAGAAATAATGGACCGGGAAATGGCCGAGTTCTATGCAGCCATTGAGGCAAAGCGACACGCAAAAGCCGAGCAAGATAAGCCAAAGTCATGAACACCTTTCTGCGACGCCTCGCCATTCTGAACTACCTCAGATCGCAGCGTTCACCCACCAGCACCGAACAAATTCGCTTGCATCTGCAGGGCGCTGGTTATCTGGATGAAACGGAGATCAAACTGAAAAGTCAGTATCGGCTGGTTCAGCGCGATCTGACTTTTTTACTGGGGACAGACGAAGCGTCGCAAGAGCCCGACAACGATTTCGGTCTGACCATGGAAAGAGGGCTCAGTAAGAGCCTGCACTGGCAGCTCGACCCTTACCAGCAACTGAACTATGACTTTGAGCGCATGCCAGCATTTATGGCACTGGCGCTCTCTGTCACCCAAAAACATCTCAAACAAGTTCTGCCATCGGATACGCAACGCGAACTGAACCGTCTGTTTCTGGGGGCGGAATCAAAGCTGCAACAAAGCGAAAAGAAGTTGTCGCCGGTTCATTATCGTCGCCTGAGTCAGGCTGTAGAATTTTTTCAGCGGGGACAACGTTTACAGGCACCCGATTTCGATATCACTGTTCTGGACACACTGTATCGGGCCATCTTGTTGGGCAAGCGTGTGCAAATAAAGTATCGCAGCGAAGCCGAATTAAAAGACTATGACCTTCATCCTTTTGGGGTCGCCATCATGCTGCCCAAGCTTTATCTGGTGGGAAAAAAACAAGACGATGCCAGGCAAGGTGACGCTGCCTTTCGACACTTCCTGATCCATAAAATTGAGGAAATCGAACTTAGTCCATTCGCAAATCAGGTGCCTGAAAATTTTTTACTGAAATCGTATCTGGAAGCAGGCAATATGGACGTGCTGATAGACAACGGCCAGCGGAACCACCATGAACTACTGATCGAACTGAACGTCTCAGAGCCTACAAATTTGATTTCCGATCTGAAACAAAGCCCGATCGATTACAGCCAATCACTGACCCAGATCTCATCCAACCTCTGGCAACTGAAAGCACGAGTTCAGCGCACCATTCAACTAAGAAACTGGCTACTTTCTTTAGGTGCGCAAGCCCGTGTTCTTGCACCTGACAGCATTCGCAACGATCTGATTCAGGCACTTGATGCGATGCGTGAAAACTACCCTTAAACTTAGAAAACGCAGCTTTACAGCGGCTCAACCAATACCAGCCGCATTTCCTGACCATCAAAGATCGCTTTCAGGGTATCGCGCACATTTTGAATATCATCGCTCTGGATACGAAAACGAAAGCGAGTGCCTTTTTTTGAAAATGCGTTGACTCGAAACATGATGACTCTCCTGTAGTAAGCTTTTTGTCTTATCGACAGGCGTCATACTAAACATCAAAGCGACACATTATGTCGCCGATTAACATTATTTGCCTTTTTTATTCTGCACTTGCCTCTTTCATATTGAGCAGATGGTAATCACGATGCCACTGACACAAACGCTCAGCAATGCCAAACAACACGTAATCACTGCGCAAAGACGAAAATATCTCAAACGCGTGCTGGGCGCCGGGTATTTCGGCAAACTCAACGGTTTGTTTTGAGATTTCATCCAGGGTACTGGCAAAATACTGGGCTTCACCCAAAGAGGTCAGAGAGTCCTTGTCGCCATGAATCACCAGGAATGGAGGGGCATTTTTATTGACATGCGTGACGGGTGACATCAGTTGATACAAATCAGGGTTTTCCTGCTTGGTCTGTTTGACGATACTCTTGCGCAATACAATGTCCAAACCGGCACTACGTTGCAGTTTCTGGCTATCCATCAGATCATACATACCATAAAATGGGATACAACCTTGAACATGGGTATCCTGCTCTTCAAAGCCGGGCTGAAAATCTGCCAGGCCCGGCGTCAATGCCAGCAATGATGACAGATGCCCTCCGGCAGAGCCGCCGGTTGCGATAATAAAATTCGGATCGCCCCCATACTCCTCAATATGTTCTTTAACCCAAACCAGCGCTTGTTTGCAGTCGATAATATGGTCTGGGAAGGTTGCGTGAGGGCTCAAACGATAGTCGATCGAAACACAAATCCAGCCCTGTCGAGCCATTTCCACCATTAACGGTACACCCTGCTCATTCTTACTGCCAAGCCGATAGGTCCATGCGCCGCCATGAATTTGAAATAATACCGGTGCTTTTGTACAAGTGCCCTTGTTGCGGCGGATATCCAGCTTTAGTTTGAAACCGTCTATCTCCTGATAAACAATGTTTTTAATCACTTCAACATCATCATGCTTCCAACTTGAAAATGGACGCAGCAAACGCCCAACGTCCAGCTCGGTATGGCGGCTCCAGGTGCTTTGATCCTGCGACGTTCGATACGGAATCACAATGCGATCCATTAACTCTTTGGCTTTATAACCAGAGAAATAGTGGTACTCAAGAATCAGCCATGAAGAGACAAAAAAGACCAGCCCGGTCGCGCCCCAAAAGCCTTTCACCACGCCAAAAAAAACGAACCAGGACACCACAAATGCCTGAACCAGCACGACATGCACAGCAAGTTCACCTACTAGCCACCCCAGCAAAAAGCTGGGCACAATCCACTTAGGGTGATGATACAAGGGCCGCATCACATTGACCGTCAAGGCCAGGCTCAAAAGACTTAGGGTGACAAACAAGAGCATCATACAATTATCCCGATAACAATTTATCCAAGAGGCTACACAATGGCAGCGCCAAACAATTGCTGATGGTAGATACCGATACCTGCATAGGCGACTCCACCCATTAGTAGCACCAGAATATCCATATAGATTGGTCGTACAACGGACGCCACGGCTTCGGCACGACGGCTAACACTTATTACCGCGATCACGCCATAGCAAAGGAACGACCCAAACAACAGCATTGAAGCCAGGTCACCATTACTCAACAAATGGCCCAGTGCCCACAGCTTCACCGCAGCCAGCATCGGATGACGAACCTTGCGCTTGATGTTGGACGGCACATAGGCCGCAACCAGCAGTACCATGGCGGGTAGCATCAGCAATTTGGTGAGCATAACCAACAACACGGGAGGCTGCCAAATTTCGACAAACGGCGCCTGCCCCTTACCCATCACAATCAAAGCAAAACCCACCAATGAAATCAGTGCGAATACGCCTTTGTAAGGCAGTACCCCCAATTTGGCAATAAAGTTGGAGCGCAAGCCCTGAAATGACGGCAGCAAGTGAATTGAAAAGAAAATGATTAAACCCAGTATCAATAATGTCATCGACCAACCCTTTGTTGTTTTGTGTCCAGAAGCCGAAATGTACCATGCTTCGCCAAGCGATTGCTGCAACAATCGTTCAACTCATTGTTCCAAATCTGGTCCTAGTACATCATCCACAGGCAATCCTATCGGATTCGGCTATGCTTGATATTATCCACGTCTGCCACACGAATAGAACAAATCATGGACTCACGAACTCGATCGCAACTATTACTCATACTGCCTATTACCCTGTTCTTTCCTGTGAGTGAACAATTTTTGAACGGTATGGGACTCTCGTCATCTCTGTTGAGCAGTGTATTGATTTTTATTTGCAGCACGGTATTTGCGATGGTGTGGTATTCCATTCGGATTTCCAGCCCGCTGGCGAAAAATATCCAGAAACTTAAGCAGACTGAGCATGCGCCGGTCGATTTTTCAGTGCGCCTGGAAGCAGTGACTGCGGATGCGCGTTGCAATGAATTATTTGCGCTGATGAATGAAACAAAAGCATGTACGGAGAAGGCCATTCGAGAAATCTATCTTTCGAGTTCTCGTTTGATCCCCATGAGTGATGAGCTGAAAGAAACCTACGCTGCCATGAATCAAAACGCCATGATGCAATCTCATCATGGCGGCATTCTGAGTGACTCGATTAATGACATATTAGCGGCGACGGAAAATGTCGAGAACGATATCGAAAATATCGATCAACATATTGTCGAAATGAAAAATGATACTCAGGACTTCAGTGCTCACTTGGCGGACACTATTCGCTCAATCGATACGGTGGAAAAGCACATATTGGAGTCCAATGAGGTGCTCTCAAACTTGCGAGAAGACAGTGACCGAATTAACAAAAATATTGAAGAGATTACCAGTATTGCTGAACAAACCAATCTGCTGGCCTTAAACGCAGCGATCGAAGCTGCCCGTGCGGGTGAGCAAGGTCGCGGCTTCGCAGTGGTTGCCGATGAAGTGCGCTCACTTGCAGAACGAACGCAGAGTTCGGCAGAAGAAGTTAAAGCCATTGTGAGTAGTATACATAATAGCACTTACACCGTATCGGACGTGATGCAGTCAAGTCAGAAGGATATCGGTATCACGGTTGCCAGTGCCCAGTCTTCACAGGAAGATCTTCGAAAAACGGAAACGGCTATCGAAGAAATTCTGGCGCTCGCGACCAAAATAAAATACTCAATGCAGGCGCAAAATGAAGGCGAAGCAAGATCAAAAGACTCTGCCGACGCGCTTGTTAAACTCAATAGTGATGCGCTGGAACACTCTGAGTTACAAACTGTGACCTCCGATGATCTTGCCAAGCTATCTGACCATCTGATCAAGAAGTTGAATCAGTTGCATATCTCTGACATTCAGACCAATGTCACGCGACGAAATAAAGCACGCCGGAGTGATAATGGAACAGGTCAAGAGCCTTCAAATAAGATCAACGATCAAGGCGATGACAGTGTGCTGTTTTAGCCAACAATTTCGATCAAATGAATTTCAAAAATTAGCGTTGCTTTGGGTGGGATGGCTGGCGGAGAGCCCGCTTTTCCATAGGCCAGCTGGTGCGGCACCACGACACGCCATTTAGACCCCACCGGCATCATTTGAATAACCTCCGTCCAACCTGCGATCACCTGATCTAACGCAAATTCTGCGGGCTCATTCCGGGTCACCGAGCTATCGAAGACCTGGCCATCAATAAATGAGCCATGATAATGCGTTTTAACGATTTGTTTTGCGCCCGGTTTTTCACCTTTGCCCTGCTCAAGTATTTCATACTGCAAGCCTGACCCGGTGACCTGAACACCCTCTCGTTTGGCATTTTCTTCCAGAAAGGTCTGGCACAGCTTTTGATAATTCGCGGCGCGCTCCTGTTCAACCGTCTTTCGTTTTTCTTTAACGGCGTCATAAGCTTCATTGAGCTCCTCGTCGCTCAGCAGAGAGGTTTCACCGTTGAAACACTGCCGCAAGGCCAGAACTGCAGCCTCGACATCCATGCCTTCAAATTTGTTCTTATGCAACTGGCGCCCAAACTGCCAGCCAAAGCCATAACTGACTTTCTGTTCAAAACTCTGCGGTTTTTGATGTTTGTTCTGTGGCATAGTGCTTCCTTAGTGGATTCCCGCAGCGATTTCGAGTTCTTCAATCGCCGTTTCGACATAATCAAGCAAACGCTGCATGGATGGCAGCGTACGCCGACAGGCGGTAAAACCAAACTCCAGCTGGTCAACATAACTCACCAAGGTAATATTCAGGGCAATTAGATCTAAAGGAATCGAGACCGGATACATTCCGTCGAGTCGTGCACCATTCCAATAAAGCTGTTTTTTGGGGCCAGGCACATTCGAAATCACCACGTTAAACGCTTGCAGCTTGTTCGACAAACCCGTCAGCATATTCAGCCCTGCGGGAGCCAGAGTCAGCGCCGTATAATTGACTGCTTCTTCAAGACTCATCTGGGAATAACGCTGTTTCGCATCTTTTATCGAATGTTTGATCAACTCGAGCCGATGAGCAGGGTCAGCAATATGTGTTCCCAGGCTCGCCAGTATCATGGCAATCTGATTGCCGGTCGTACTTTCATCGCTTCGCATTGACATCGGCACCATCGCGATCAACGGCTTGGTTGGCAGGGATTTTTGGCTTATCAGGTAGTTGCGTAGCGCACTTCCGCAGACGGCCATCACCACATCATTCAAGGTAGCGCCCATGCTTCGAGCAATTATTTTGAATCGCTCAAGAGAATAAGACTGGGCTGCAAATCGTCTCGAACCGGTGATTCTGCGATTCAATATACTGGGTGGAGCCTGAAATGCCGATACATAATCAGGGTCTTTGCGGGCCTGGCTAATCGCATATCCAACTTCCTTGATCAGCTTGGGCACCGTCGAAATTTGCTTGCCCGCAGCGCCTGCCAGCACCGCCAGACTAGAGGCAATACTGCTTTGCGTGATGACCGGTGACTTTGCTTTCTTGCTTTCCGGCATGGCCCAGGCGGGAGGTAAATTCATCGCATTTGGGTCTTCTGACAACAGTTTCATCGTCATTCGCATGGCCGCCATGCCATCCATCATGCAGTGATGCGTTTTAAAATACATGGCAAATCGACGTCCACGAATC
>Ga0316207_10003886_pt1 | contig 13477 bp, 10 predicted proteins | sample 6weekpyrite_MG_FD_204943 | JGI IMG/M metagenome (GOLD analysis project Ga0316207, IMG submission 204943) | Microbial mat bacterial communities from mineral coupon in-situ incubated in ocean water Damariscotta River, Maine, United States -... | ecosystem: Environmental > Aquatic > Marine >... | reverse complement strand
ACGCGCTGGATGTGATGGCAATGCTGGATCATGCGCGCGACATTGGCGGGCCCGCGCTGCGCAGGCTGGGGTTTCACGACAGGGCCCGAATGTTGAAGGCGCTGGCGGTGGAACTGGGCAAGCACAAATCCGCGCTCTATGAGGCGAGCTTTGCCACCGGGGCCACGCAGGCCGATCATCTGATCGATATCGATGGCGGCATCGGCACGCTCTTTGTCTTTGCCTCCAAGGGGCGGCGCGAATTGCCGGACGGGCAGGTTTTCCTCGATGGCGAGGTCGAACAATTGAGCCGCACGGGCAGCTTTCTGGGTCAGCATATTTGCACGCCGTTGCAGGGGGTTGCGGTCCATATCAACGCCTTCAACTTTCCCGTCTGGGGAATGCTGGAAAAGCTGGCCCCGACGATTTTGGCCGGAGTTCCGGCCATCGTGAAACCGGCAACCGCCACGTGTTATGTCACCGAATTGGCGGTGCGGATCATGATCGAGAGCGGCATCCTGCCGGCGGGTGCCCTGCAACTGGTCTCGGGCGGGCTGGGCGAAATGCTGGATCATCTGACCTGTCAGGATGTGGTCAGCTTTACCGGCTCCGCGGCCACGGCGCTGAAGCTGCGGTCCGCACCCGTGATCCTGCAAAACTCGGTGCGCTTCGTGGCCGAGCAGGACAGCCTCAATGCCTCGCTGCTTGGGCCGGACGCGGTGCCCGGAACGCCGGAGTTTGATCTTTTCGTCAAGGAGGTGAGTCGCGAGATGACCGCCAAGGCGGGGCAGAAATGCACCGCAATTCGCCGTATCATCGCGCCCGAGCCGCAGGTGCCCGCATTGATCGAGGCGATCTCGGCACGGTTGTCGAAAACCGTGATCGGCGATCCGCAGGTTGAGGGGGTGCGTATGGGGGCGCTGGTTTCGAGAGCGCAAAAATCCGATGTGCTGGAAAAGGCCGCGATCATCGGGGCCGAGGCCGAGCGGGTATTCGGCGACCCCGATGACTTCGCAATGGCCGGGTCCGAGGGGGCGTTCCTGCCACCGATGCTGTTTCATTGCGCCGATCCCGACCGCGCGGCGCGGGTGCATGACACCGAAGCCTTCGGCCCGGTCAGCACCATCATGGGATACCGCGACCTGGATCATGGCATTGCGCTGGCCAATCGCGGGCAGGGCTCGCTGGTGGCCTCGGTCATCACCCGCGACGGGGCCGTGGCGCGCCAGGTGGCGATGGCGGCGGGGGCCTATCACGGGCGGCTTTATTTCAACAATCGCGACAGCATGGCCGAAAGCACGGGCCACGGCTCGCCTCTGCCGCATATGGTGCATGGCGGGCCGGGGCGCGCGGGCGGCGGCGAGGAAATGGGCGGCATTCGCGGCGTGATGCATTACATGCAGCGCACCGCCGTGCAGGGCAGCCCCGATATCTTGAGCGCGATCGGCGATGTCTGGGTGCCGGGGGCGGCCGAGATCACCGGCCCCGCGCATCCCTTTACCCGGCGCTTTGACGATTTGGCCATTGGCGAGACCCTCACCACCGCCCCGCGCGTGGTCACGCTGGCCGATATCGAGCATTTCGCGGAATTCACCGGCGATACATTCTATGCCCATATGGATGACGCGGCGGCAAAGCGGAATCCGTTCTTTCCGGGTCGCGTCGCGCATGGCTATCTGTTGCTCAGCTTCGCGGCGGGGCTGTTCGTTGAACCGAATGAAGGCCCGGTTCTGGCCAATACCGGGCTGGACGGCTTGCGCTTCATGAAACCGGTCGAGGTCGGCAGCGCCATAAAGGTGCGCCTGAGCGTGCGCAAAAAGACCCGCCGCAACGCCGATTATGGCGAGGTGCGCTGGCACGTCACCCTGACCGATCAGGAGGGCGGCAAGGTGGCCGAATACGAGCTCTTGACCATGAACGCCACTTGAGGGCGCGCGCGAGGGGCCTATAGTCCGCGCATGACCGCCGATGCCAGCAAAACATTCCGCGCCGCCGCCGCCGCCCTGGGCACGGGCGAGGGGCACCGGGTCTGGTCGCTTATCGTGACGATATTCGGCGATCTGGCGCAGGGGCAGGGCGATGCCATCAGCGGTGCCGTGCTGTCGCGGCTGACCGGGCTGATGGGGATCAAGCCGCAGGCAATGCGCGTGGCGCTGCACCGGCTGCGCAAGGATGGCTGGCTGGAAAGCGCGCGTTCAGGGCGCGCCAGCACGCATTTCCTGACCGCCTATGGCCGCGCCCAATCGGCCGCCGCGACACCGCGCATCTATGGGCCGGGTGCGGCCGATCCCGGATTGTGGCATCTGCTGGTTTCGGGCGGGACCGAGGGGCGCGGGGCGGCGCGGCTCGAGGCGATTTCACAAAGCGGCGATTATCTCGCGCTCGGAGCCCAGGCGATCCTGGCTCCGGGTCCGTTGCCGGCCGATCACCGTGGCCTGGTCGGGGTGGAAACCGGGGCCGTGGCGCTGCCCGGATGGGTGCGCGCGCAGATCTGTCCGCAAGATGTGATCGAGGCTTGCGACAGGTTGCAGGCAGCCTTTTCCGAGGTGGCGGGGGCATTGCATAGGGGGGAGACGCTGCGGGCCGATGAATGCGCCGCGCTGCGGGCGCTGGCCGTCCATAGCTGGCGACGGGTCATTCTGCGCCTTCCGGATCTGCCTCGCGGGTTTTTCCCACAGACCTGGTCGGGCGAGGCCTGCAGGGCGCAGTTCGGCGTGCTGATGGCGGCGCTGCCGGCACCCGGGCTTGGGGCGCTCGAGAAAACGCTGGCGGGGGATGATTCGACGCAAGGTTAAGTCCGCAGGGTGATTTCGACGGCGATTGTGACATGCGCGGGACCGGGCATCGGGCGCTTTTCTTGCGTGATACGCAATGCGCGGCCAAACCGTCGAGGTGATTTTCGGGTTAGATATCAGACTGTAAACAATCGCCACGGACCATGTCAGGGGTTTGTCGCGGCGCGGGGCGGCAATGGGGAAACCCCCGACGGATGCCGTTACGAAAAGATTTTCGCTGGACGCCTCACTGAAACCGCTTACAGTGAAAAGCCAAGGTGGATGTCGGTTTTTTACTATGTCATGTCGTGAATGCGGCAAGCTGGGTGTGATTGCACCGCAATGATGCGGATAATAACCGCAAGTGAGCGCGATAGCGCCGGATGACAGGGAAGATACATGAACGAAAGTTCTGGTGCGGACCACTTTGTGGTCTTTGACCGTGTGCAGAAAAGCTACGACGGTGAAACGCTGGTTGTGAAGGATCTGAACCTTGCCATCGGCAAGGGCGAATTCCTGACCATGCTTGGCCCCTCGGGATCGGGGAAAACAACCTGCCTGATGATGCTGGCCGGATTTGAAACCGCCACCCATGGCGAGATCCTGCTGGACGGGCAGCCGATCAACAACATCCCGCCGCATAAACGCGGCATCGGCATGGTGTTCCAGAATTACGCGCTGTTCCCGCATATGACGGTGGCCGAAAACCTCGCCTTTCCGCTGGAGGTGCGCAAGATCGGCAAATCCGACCGCGAGGCCAAGGTCATGCGGGCGCTTGATATGGTGCAGATGGGCGAGTTCGGCGGCCGTCGTCCGGCGCAATTGTCGGGCGGTCAGCAACAGCGTATCGCGCTGGCCCGCGCCCTGGTGTTCGAGCCTGAGCTTGTCCTGATGGATGAACCGCTGGGCGCGCTGGACAAACAGCTGCGCGAACATATGCAGTTCGAGATCACCAACCTGGCGCATAATCTGGGCATCACCACGGTCTACGTGACCCATGACCAGACCGAGGCGCTGACCATGTCGGACCGGGTGGCCGTGTTCGACGACGGCCGCATTCAGCAGCTGGCCCCGCCCGATGAGCTCTATGAAGCGCCCGAAAACAGCTTCGTTGCGCAGTTCATCGGTGAAAACAACACGCTGATGGGAAATGTGGAAAGCATCATCGACGGCGTCGCGGTGGTGAAGCTGGACGATGGCGAACTGATTGATACCATCCCGGTCAATGTCAGCGCTGTCGGTGACCGGACGCTGGTTTCGATCCGGCCCGAGCGGGTCGAGTTCGACCCCAACCGGCTGCAGCCCGGGGCGCATACGGTGCATGCCGAGGTGAAGGAATTCATCTATATGGGCGATATCTATCGCACCCGTCTGAGCGTTGCCGGAAACGACGATTTCATCATCAAGACCCGCAACGCCCCCGATCAGCGCCGCCTTCAGCCCGGCGAGATGATCGAGATTGGCTGGCGGCCACAGGATTGCCGGGCGCTGGACGCCTGAGCAAGATGCGCCTGTCGGCCGGGAAACCGGGCGGCGGGCCATATCACGAAGAAAAAAACGACCAACAGAGGAGAAGAAAATGAAACTCAAATCAGCAATTCTGCTGACGATGGGCACGGTTCTGGCCGCTCCCATGGCATTTGCCGATGGCGACATGGCCGATTCAATGACCATGGTCAGCTGGGGCGGGGCCTATCAGCTGAGCCAGGTGCGTGCCTATGTCGAACCCTATCAGGCCATGAATGAAGGGCTGGAGGTTCTGACCGACGAAAGCTCGGGCGAGGCCGTGGCGCGTTTGCGTGCCATGAACGAGGCCGGCAACGTGACCTGGGATGTGGTTGACGTGGTTGCCGCCGATGCGATGCGTCTGTGCGACGAGGGTCTGGCGATCGAGATCGATGCCGACGAAATGCTGGCCCCCGCGCCCGATGGAACGCCCGCATCGGAAGATTTCGGCGATCTGATCGTCAGCGACTGCTTCGTGCCGCAGATCGTTTATTCGACCACCTTCGGTTACCGTACCGATGTCGAGGCCTGGGGTGGCCGCGAGCCCGACGATATCTGCGATGTGTTCGACCTGGTGAACTTCCCCGGCCAGCGGTCGCTGGAGCGCCGCCCGATTGGCAACATGGAATGGGCGCTGCTCTGCTCGGGCGTTGCCAAGGATGACATCTATGACACGCTGGAAACCGAGGAAGGTATCGCAATGGCCTTTGCCAAGCTCGATACCATCGCCGACAGCACCGTCTGGTGGACGTCCGGGGCCGATACGCCGCAGCTGCTGGCCGATGGCGAGGTTGTGTTCGGATCGACCTATAACGGGCGTCTGTTCTCACTGATCGAAGAGCAGAACCAGCCGGTGGCGATGATGTGGGACGCACAGGTCTTTGACCTGGACGGCTGGATCATTCCCGAAGGGCTGCCCGAAGATCGTCTGGCCCGCGCGCTGGATTTCCTCTATTTTGCCACCGATACGCAGCGTCTGGCCGATCAGGCGGCCTACATCTCCTATGGCCCGGCGCGGGCATCGTCCGCACCGCTGGTCGGCCTGCATGCCGATCTGGGCATCGAGATGGCCCCGCATATGCCGACCGATCCGGCCAATGCGCAGAACACCTTCCTGTTCAACTATGAATGGTGGGCCGATTACCGTGACGACATGGATGCACGGTTCCAGGCCTGGCTGTCGCAGTAAGCTATTGGCGTGCGGCGGGGAAATCCCGCCGCGGCCTACGAAACAGGGTCGAGGCGGGGGGTGCCCCGCCTCGGTCAACGAACCGCATAAGAAGGCGCGCGAGAATGCCCAAAGGCTATATTATCGGCAACGTCACCGTGACCGATCCCGAGGCCTACCCGGAATATATCCGCCGCAACACGCCCGTGTTGGAGCGGATGGGGGCCAGGTTTCTTGTCCGGGGCGGGCAGGGTGAGGTGGTCGAGGGGCAGGCAAATGAACGCCATGTCGTGATCGAGTTTCCCAGTTACGAGGCGGCGCTGGCCGCCTATCATGACCCCGAATATCAAGATATCGCAGAGATCCGCCGGGCCAATGCCGACAGCGTGATCATCGTCGTGGAAGGCACCTGAGACATGACCGACGCAGCCGCACAGACCGCGCCCGCCGATACCGGCCCCGTTCTGGCCGCCGATGGCCGACCACTCAAGGCCAGCCTGAACCGCGCCCTGCGCGCGCAGAAAACCCGTGCGCTGATGCTGATCGCGCCGCTTTTGCTGTTTATCCTGATCACCTTCATCTTCCCGATTGGCGACATGCTGTTCCGCTCGGTGGAGAACCAGATCGTCGGTGACACGCTGCCGCGCACGGTGGTGGCATTGCGCGACTGGGAGGATACCAGCGCGCCGCCCTCCGAGGATGTCTATGCCGCGCTCTATACCGATATGCTGGTGGCCGCGGAGTTCCGCCTGAATACGCGCGTCGGCAGTCGCCTGAACTATGAAATGACCGGTATTTCGTCGCTGTTCCGCCGCTCGGGGCGCGGGGTTGGCCGGTTCGACACCGACATTTATACCGATCAGTTCCAGGCGCTTGACGGGGCCTGGGCGGATCCAACCACCTTTGCCGAGTTGCTGGCCGATCCCGGCATCCGCGCCAACCTGCCGGAAACCGCATCGGCCTATGACAGTTGGGTGGATGTGATCGTCGAGCTCGAGGAGGAGGACCCGGCCGTCGAAGAGCCTTGGGATTTCGTCTATACCTCGCTTTACCGCGACCTGGCGGCGGGCGGCGAGACCGGCGGAAATGCCCTGCTGGCGGCGGCATCGGCGGCGGTGGCCGGGTTCGAGACCGTGTCGCTGCGCGATCAGTTCGCCGATGTGAGCGACGATTGGCTGGACCCGGAGGTGTTTGAGACCATCCAGCTCTATTCCGGCAATTACACGCCCGGATATTTCCTGACTGCGGTGGACCTGCAACTGACCAATGAGGGGGTGCAGGTACAGGATGAGGATTTCCGCATCTATATCACGCTCTTCAAGCGCACGATCTTCATGTCGCTGGTCATCATGGGCAGCGCTGTGCTGCTCGGGTATCCGGTGGCGTTCTTGTTGGCCAATTTGCCGATGCGGACGTCGAATATGTTGATGATCCTTGTATTGCTGCCCTTCTGGACGTCGCTTCTGGTGCGCACCTCGGCCTGGAAGGTGTTGTTGCAGCAACAGGGCGTGATCAACGACATCCTGGTCTGGATCGGCATTGTCGCCGATGACAACCGGCTGGCGCTGATCAACAACCAGACCGGCACCATCATCGCGATGACGCATATCCTGCTGCCGTTCATGATCCTGCCGCTTTATTCGGTCATGCAGACCATCCCGCCCACCTATGTGCGGGCTGCGAAATCGCTTGGCGCGACGGATTGGACGGCGTTCTGGCGGGTCTATTTCCCGCAGAGCGTGCCGGGCATCGGCGCGGGGTGTATCCTCGTCTTCATCCTGTCGATCGGCTATTATATCACGCCCGAGCTGGTCGGTGGCCGCACCGGCACGTTCATTTCCAACCGGATCGCCTATAACATTTCCAGTTCGCTGAATTGGGGGCTGGCGGCCGCGCTTGGATCCATCCTGCTGGTTCTGGTTCTGGCCCTTTACTGGGCCTATGACCGGATCGTCGGCATCGACAATGTGAAACTGGGGTAAAGACCATGAGCCTTCCGAGCTACGCCTCACCTGTCCAGCGCGTCTGGCACTATACGTTTCGCGTGATTTGCGGGTTGGTCTTCTTTTTCCTGATCGCGCCCATTATCACGATCATCCCGCTCAGCTTCAACGCGCAGGATTTCTTTACTTTCACGCCCGAAATGCTGCGGCTGGACCCGGCTGGCTATTCGCTGCAGCATTACATCGATTTCTTCACCAACCCCGATTGGCAGCAGCCCTTGTGGAATTCGGTCCGCATCGCGCCGGTGGCCACGCTATTGTCGGTCTCGCTTGGAACCCTGGCGGCCATAGGGTTAAGCCAGAGCCACGTGCCCTTCAAGGGCGTGATCATGGCGATCCTGATCTCGCCGATGATCGTGCCGCTGATCATTTCGGCGGCGGGGATGTATTTCTTTTACAGCCGGATCGGGTTGCAGGGGACCTATCTGGGCGTCGTTCTGGCGCATGCGGCCCTTGGCATTCCCTTCGTCATCATCACGGTGACGGCAACGCTGGTGGGGTTCGACAAATCGCTGACGCGGGCCTCGGCCTCGCTGGGGGCCGATCCGGTGCGGACGTTTTTCAAGATCCAGATGCCCTTGATCCTGCCCGGTGTGATTTCGGGTGCCCTCTTTGCCTTCATCACCTCGTTCGATGAGGTTGTGGTGGTGCTGTTCGTGGGCTCGGCGGGGCAAAAAACCCTGCCGTGGCAGATGTTCATCGGCCTGCGCGAGCAGATCAGCCCGACCATTCTGGCGGTGGCGACGATCCTTGTGGCGGTATCGATCCTGTTGCTGACATTGGTGGAACTGCTCAGGCGGCGATCCGAGAGGCTGCGGGGCATGAGCCCGGGTTGAGGATATTTGCGGCGGTTTCGATGGTGGAGCCGCCGTTTTTTCCGTGACTTGCGGGGTTTCGCCGCGCGCTTCGCGCGCCGATCCGCGCCCGCTGACGCGGGCACCGGGCCCCCGGCGGGGATATTTGCAGCACAACCATGGCCTGGATGCGTGTTGGGCCGAAAACGGGCGCGTGTGGGCGGTGCCCGGGGTGTTCAGATGGTCAGGCCCCCATCGACGACCAGAAGCTCGCCCGTGGTGTAGCTGGCAGCGTCCGAGACGAGGTAGAGCACGGCACCTGCCATTTCCTCGGGTTCGGCGGGGCGTTTCATCGGCAGACGGGCCATGATCGCGTCGTGATGCGGTTTGCTGTCCAGCAGGGCACCGGCGAATTTTGTGCGGGTCCAGCCGGGCGCGATGGCGTTGACGCGAATGCCAAGCGGCGCACATTCCTTGGCAAAGGCCTGGGTCATGTTGACCACGGCGGCCTTGGTGATTGAATAGGTGCCCTGACCGTCGCCGGGCTCAAGCGCGTTGACCGAGGCCGTGTTGACGATCGCCCCCTTGCCCGCGGCCCGCATCAGTTTTCCCGCCGTCACCGACATGAAGAAATAGCCCCTGATATTGACGTCGAGCGTTTTCTGGAAACTGCCGGGATCGGTATCCAGGATATGGCCGAAATAGGGGTTGGTGGCGGCGTTATTGACCAGAATATCGAGCCGGCCATGGGCGGCCTCGATATGGGCGATGACCGCGTCGATGGCGTCCATGTCGCCGATATGGCAGGCAAAGCTTTCGGCGCTGAGCCCCTTGGCGCGGAGGGCCGCCGCCACGGCCTCGCAGCCATCGGGCTTGCGGCTGCTGACCACGACATGGGCCCCGTGTTCGGCCAGCAGATGGGCGATGGCCTCACCAATGCCACGGCTGGCCCCGGTGATGAGCGCCACGCGCCCGGAGAGGTCGAAAAGAGGGTGGGGGGTCATGTGTCATGCTCCGACAGGGTTTTGCCCGAGGCTAAGAAGCGACGCGCGATTGGGCAAGGGCAGTTGACACTCGGGGCCGGGCGGCTGACCCTCTGCACAGCAATCAGGGAGCGGTCGCGATGGATTTTGAACCGAGTGCGAAGATGGTGGAGATGCAGGCGCGGCTGGAGGCCTTCATGGCGACGCATATCTATCCGGCCGAACCTGTGTTTCGGACCCATTTCGAGACCACGGCGACGCCGTTTCGTACCCCGGATTTCTTTGAGGATCTCAAGGAAAAAGCCCGCGCCGAGGGATTGTGGAACCTGTTTTTGCCGCGCGCCCATGGCGGCAGTCTCGGCAATCTGGAATACGCGCCCCTGGCCGAGATCATGGGGCGGGTCTGGTGGGCCCCGGAAATCTTCAACTGCAATGCGCCCGATACCGGCAATATGGAGACGCTGCTGCTGTATGGATCCGACGCGCAAAAGGTGCGTTGGCTGGAGCCCCTGATGGCCGGTGATATCCGGTCGGGCTTTGCCATGACCGAGCCCGATGTGGCCTCCTCGGACGCGACCAATATCGAATGCGAGATCCGCCGCGAGGGGGGTGACTACGTCGTCAACGGGCGCAAGTGGTACACCACGGGCGGTATGCGTGAGAGCTGCGCGGTATTCATCGTGATGGGAAAATCCGACCCCGAGAACCCGGACCGCCACAAGCAGCAGAGCATGATCCTGGTGCCGCGCGACGCGCCGGGGGTGAACATCCTGCGCCATGTCACGACCTTTGGCTATAGCGATGCGCCCTTTGGCGAGGCCGAGATCGTGTTCGACAATGTGCGCGTGCCGGCCGAAAACCTGCTGCTGGGGGAGGGGCGCGGTTTCGAGATCGCGCAGGGGCGTCTGGGGCCGGGGCGGATCCATCATTGCATGCGGCTGGTGGGCGCGGCGCAGAGGGCGCTGGAGCTGGTACTGGACCGGGTTGAGGCGCGCAGCACCTTTGGCCGGAAGCTGAGCCAGCACCAGTCGGTGCGCGAGGATATTGCGCTGAGCTGGTGCGAGATCGAACAGGCGCGGCTGTTGACGCTGAAGGCCGCCGCGAAGATCGACGCGGAAGGGGCCAAGGCGGCGCGTGACCTGATTGCGGCGATCAAGATCGTGGCCCCGAAAATGGCGCAAACGGTGATCGACCGGGCCATTCAGATCCATGGCGGGGCGGGCCTGACGCAGGATTTGCCGCTGGCGGAGCTTTTCAATTACGCGCGTCAGATCCGGTTGGCAGATGGGCCCGATCAGGTGCATATGATGGCTTTGGGGCGGCAATTGGTGCGGGCCCATCATGCCGCGAAGCCGTGATGGAGGGGCTGCCTGTTGCGTCTCTGGGGCGCTATCTGGAGGCGCATATCGCGGGGTTTCGCGGCCTGCGGACGGCACAGAAATTCAGCGATGGGCAGTCGAATCCCACCTATCAACTGCGCGCCGAAAGCGGTGATTATGTGCTGCGCCGCAAGCCCGGCGGCGACCTTTTGAAATCGGCCCACGCGGTGGATCGGGAGTTTCGGGTGCTTCGGGCGCTCAGCGACACGGACGTTCCTGTGGCGCGGGCTTTGCATCTCTGCGCGGATGAAACCGTGATCGGGGCGATGTTCTATGTGATGGAATTCGTTCCGGGCCGGGTGTTCTGGGATCCGGCCCTGCCTGGAATGGAGCGGTCCGAACGGGCCGCCATTTACGACGCCATGAACGCAACGCTGGCGGCGATTCATTCGGTGGATCCGGCTGCGGTGGGGCTGTCGGATTACGGGCGTCCGGGCGGATATTTTGCCCGCCAGTTTGCCACCTGGAGCCGCCAATATCGCGCCACCGAGACCGAGACCCTGCCAGAAATGGAGCGGATCATGGCCTGGCTGGAGGCCAATATGGTGGCCGATGACGGGCGCGTTTCGCTGGTGCATGGCGATTACCGGCTGGACAACGTGATGTTCGATCCGGTGGCCCCGCGCGTGGCCGCGGTGATGGATTGGGAGCTGTCGACGCTCGGTCATCCGCTGGCCGATCTGGCCTATCAATGCATGTTGTGGCGGATGCCGCCGGGGCCGGTTCTGAGCGGATTGGAGGGGGTTGCGCGCGGCCGTTCCGGGCTGCCGGTCGAGGCTGAATATGTGGCGCGCTATTGCGATCGGATGCGGATTTCACGCATTGACGATTGGCACTTCTATCTGGTGTTCGGGCTCTTTCGTCTGGCCGCGATCGTGCAGGGGGTGAAGTTCCGTGCGCTAGCGGGCAATGCCTCATCGGATCGGGCCCTGCAGGTGGGGGCATTGGCTGAGCCGCTGGCGCGCAAGGCCTGCGATATTCTGGACGTCGAAGCCTGAAAATCGACGCCTTTATAGTGACCCGAGAGGGCAAGATTTTGTGCGCTGCGGCACGTCGAATTCCAGAAACTCGGTCACAGGATCAGTGTTTTCGTTAACTAAACGATCCAACACATTAATAAACAGAGATTTATCTGGTCTATATCTTGTCAAATGAATCGGTTTCTGGCTGAGGCGGCCTGCCGGGCATTTTCGGCCGGAAAATCGGCCGAAATTATTTGATCAAATAATTTTTTCTCTCAAGAACGGTACCGAACCTGTTCATTTCTTTTGAAAAGGTGGAAATCGTGTTTTCTCGGCGGCGACGGTCCAATCCATGTGATTGCGCACGTATTCCTGGGCGGCGTCGCGCGGTGGTTGATAGTCCCAGCTGACCAGTTTTCCGACCTCCATCGCGGAATAAACTGGTCTGCGCTGGTTTTGGGACGCAACGACGCGCGCGCGGAGGGTTTTTTCATCCCAACGCTGACAAACTTCGTCTTGAAATTCTGCCACTCTTATCCTTTGCGCCGGATCATCTACCAGGTTAGAGCGCTCCATCGGGTCATTGGAAAGATCATAAAGTTGAGGTGGATCGACCTCACAATGGATGTATTTCCAGTGACCTCTGCGGATCATGAAGATTGGGTGGCTTGCACATTCCGCACAATATTCCCCAAGCACCTCACCGCCATCGGGGTTATCCACAGCCCCCCCCAGTAGAGGCCAGAGCGACCGGCCATCCAGCGGCATCGCCGCTTCGGGCGCATCGGCCCCCTCAAGCGTCGCGATATCGAGGAAGGTGGGCAGAATGTCGAGCAGGCTGACCGGTTCGCCAATGGTCCGGTTCTCGACCCCGGGGCCGGAAATTATCAGTGGGATTCGAGCACTGTGTTCAAAGAAGTTCATCTTGTACCACAGCCCGCGTTCTCCCAGCATATCGCCGTGATCCGAGGTTATGATGATGATCGTGTTGTCGTATTGGCCGCTTTCCTTAAGTGCCTTCACCACCTCACCAACCTTGCTGTCGAAATACGAGGTGTTGGCGTAATAGCCGTGGCGCGCATTGCGGATCTCGCCCTCGGTCACCGGCTGGATATCGGCGGCAATGCCGTGATGCAGGCGCAATGTATGCGGATCGTCGGCCAGCCCGGTGGTAGGCATGTCGATATCGGCATCGTCATAAAGATCCCAGAACTCGGGCCGGGGCACGTATGGATCATGCGGGTGGATCAGGCTGACGACCATCGCGAAGGGCGCGGTGCCTGCCATGGCATATTCAAAGATCCGGCGACGTGCGGCAAAGGTGGTTTCCTCGTCATATTCGATCTGGAACGAGGTGGCGGCGGGGCCGGCCTCGGCCACCGACTCCATGTTGTGATACCACTTGTCGATGCGGGTATCGGGGTTTTCCCAATCGGGCGTCCAGGCGTGATCGGAGGGGTAGACATCGGTGGTCAGGCGTTCCTCGAACCCGTGCAGCTGATCGGGGCCCACGAAATGCATCTTGCCCGACAGGCAGGTGCGATACCCCATAATGCGCAGGTAATGCGCGAAGGTGGGGATCGAGGCCCCGAACTCGGCGGCATTGTCATAGGCCCCGATCCGGGAGACCAGTTGCCCGGTCATGAACGAGGCGCGCGAGGGTGCGCAGAGCGGCGAGTTGCAATAGGCGGCATCGAACCGGGTGCCGGTGGCGGCCAGCGCATCCATATGCGGGGTCTTGACCAGAGGATGGCCATAGGTGCCGGTGAAGTGCGGTGCCAGCTGATCGGCCATGATAAGAACGATATTGGGTGGGGTCGACATGCCGGGCGGGCCTCCTTGATCGCTGCGGATTTGCCCGGACTCTGGCATTTGCCGTCATCTGGCAACCCCTCGAAACCGGCTAATATCTGTCGGTTTCCGCCCGTG
>Ga0316207_10003884_pt1 | contig 13478 bp, 9 predicted proteins | sample 6weekpyrite_MG_FD_204943 | JGI IMG/M metagenome (GOLD analysis project Ga0316207, IMG submission 204943) | Microbial mat bacterial communities from mineral coupon in-situ incubated in ocean water Damariscotta River, Maine, United States -... | ecosystem: Environmental > Aquatic > Marine >... | reverse complement strand
AAGTCCGGTAAAATTCCGCCCTCCAAACAAGGGCCGTTAGCTCAGTTGGTAGAGCAGTGGACTTTTAATCCATTGGTCCCGCGTTCGAGTCGCGGACGGCCCACCATATAAATCAAAGACTTAACAGCGATGTTAGGTCTTTTTTTTTGAGCGGTAGGTAAAGTAGACGATGCATTTACTCTGTGAATCAACTATGGCAATGTCTAACCGAGACATCCATCATTGCCGATGACTGTTTGCTTGTTGTTTCTCACAATGTGTCCCTTTTGTATTTATCATCCACATTCGTCTAAGATCATAAGAAGAAATATCTGGTCTAGAGAAGTTTCTTAAATAGGATATTAACGTGACAAGATTTACGTAACTAATACCTCATCTTTTTTAGAATGCTGTATAATCTAAGATATTGATTTAACTTGAAATTTTGTTTGTAACGGCGATATATTGTGGTTAAAGTGAGTACCATGTTTATGGTACGCATACGGTAGATTAGTGTAATACATAATGCGATATTAATAATATTGAATGAAGATGTGTGGTCAAAGTTGGATCATATACAAACTTAATAACAGGGAAGAAATGATAATGTAAAAGGTATTTATCATAGCCGGCTCAAGATAAAAAATACTGATATTTTTTTAGTTTAATCCCCATTGCCCTTTGTGTTCGATATTTTGCTAATGTCATCGTAATAACATACAAGACTAAATTAAATGATTGAGAGCAATAAACTCAACAAAGTAATCTACAGGAAACATATTAAGTATGAAAAATAATGAAACAAAGATCCCCGCCTATATTATTGGCATAATTACTGCGGTTATTGCCATTATCGCTACATGGACCTTAATCCCCGCATTAGGTTCTATTACAGGTGCACTCGTTGGCTTGATTGTCGCCAGTATTGTGTACATGGTACTAAATTATTTCAATCAAACGGAAGAAGCTTCTGAAATAATAGCGGAACCCGCAAGTCCATCGGATGCCAGTATTGAATCATTGCTTAGTATCAACCTCGCATTGCGTAAAGAAATCGTACCGGAAGAAATTCGTACCCTGTATGAGTCGATTATTGATCAATTAATCGATGTGTTACCAAAAGTGAATAGTGAAGTTTCAGGTGGTGAATTGGCGTGGGTGATTAATCGTATGGCAACTGAATACCTTCCTGAAAAATCTATAAGGCCATATCTTTCGATGGATGATGCTCAACGTCATGCAGAAGATACGATTACTTCAGTAAAAGAAAGTATTGCTGGAATGCAATCAGAGCTATCCGAAGTACAAGACATACTTTCATCGCATAAAACGGATGAATTTAATAACAAAGCTAAATTCTTAAAAACCAGATTTAAAATGTAATTGGGAGTCGTCATGAGTGATGCTAAAAAAGCCCCTAGATGGGCAAAAGATGTAGATATTTCATCAATGAAAGATAAGTCGTTGTCATTGATTGCGAACGTTAAAGAAAAAGCCGGCCCGGCATTAATGCGTACAATTGATGGTATTGGTGAAGGCTCACAAAAAAGCATGAGGTCAGCTAATGATCTTATGTCGAAAAGTGTTGATTCCTTATTAAAAGGCCTGGATGGTAAATCACCAACAGGTGAAAAGTTACTTGAGTTACGCACTGCAATGGATGACCTTAATCCTCATTCACTGAGTAATGCCTGGTATTTTAATTGGATGCCGAAAGGACTTAAACGTAAAGCGGTATCGCGTTTTATTCATAAATATCAGCCGATGCAAAATCATGTAACTCAAATTCTTGATGGGTTACGTGCCGGTAAAGATGATTTACTCGAAACCAGTATTGATCTTGAGCATCAATACAATGAAATTATGGCAGCGCAAAAGCAGATCCAATCTGATATCTACGTTGGAGAACATTTCATTACAGAAGTTGAAAAGCTTGAAACTGAAGTCGATGTAACAGATACACAAGAACAAACAAAATTAGCATCAGTAAAAAATAAAGCCGCTCGACGCATTCGAGATCTTCGTACGATGGAACAAGCGGCCGTTCAGTTCTTTATCAGTATTGATCAAACCGTCCAGACTAACGAATTATTAAGTGAGCAGATTGATAGCGCATTGACTGTTGGACCAATGGTGATGACCAATGCTTTACGTATTCAAGCGGCACTCGCTAAACAAGATACGGTTAAAAATGCAGTACAGAGTTTCCAGGATGGCCTGGGCGATATGATGGCGCAAAATGCCACTGCCGTGAACAAAGCCGCGCAAGAAGTCGGGGATATGTATAACAACCCGGTCATTGCCCTTGAAAAAATGGAAGAAGGCTTTGACCAATTAATGCAAGCAGTACAAACAGCGAATGAAACGATGGCGAATAGTACCTTAAAAGCGCGTGAAGCCAGTGCGCGTTTAGCCGATATGACTGCAGAATTATCTCCCGTTGCTGAAGGCTTACATGATGCAAGAAGCAGTAATAAAGATAACGATGGTGTCATCGAAGGTGAAATCATTAATATCGAGGAAGACAGCAAATGATGAATGTGCAAGAAAGGCTGACAGCCATTCGCGGCTTAAACCCTGCACCTGTTGCCGAGAGAAAATCATTCGATATACGCACACTTAAAAAAGGCGGTTATGTCGATTGGGATGATCAAACATGGCTCGTTCAAAATGTTTACCTTTATCTTGATGTGAAGTGGAAAGATTTCTCAAAACGCAAGAAGGATTACTGGGTAACGGAACTTGAATTGTATTCATTGAATACCGGTGAGGTGTGCTTTGTTGAATGGGAATATGACGATGAACTTGAAGTCAGTCAAACCGATTCAATCGTCGCATTACGTGATATTCAATATGACGACCGCTCCATTAAGTACCGGGATTTAGAAGACATTGCCGAAGAAGAAGAAGGTGAAGTGATTGTTGATGGTACGACATACTTCTATCTTGAAGATGATACCTGGGCGGGACTTTTCATGAAAGCCGGTGGTTCAAAAGAAGGAACTCCGATGCGTGCATATGAGTTTGCATCAAAAAAAGATACCTATCTTACCATTGAAACATGGCATGAAGATGATGATGACAGACCAGAGCGAGAAGCGTTTATCAGTCATGAAATAAAAGGTAATCTATTTGATGTGCTGCAAACGTCTGTATTTAAATAAAATTCAGAAAAATAAATCTTCTACACGAAATCGTCACGGAGGAAATTTTGAAATATAATAATAATAGTTTCATCGGTTTCTTCTTTATTGTTTTTTTAACTGCGTTTCTTAGCGGCTGTAGTGGCCTTCCCGATCTCCTGATGCATGAATTCGAACTCATGTCTAAACGTTTAACGGATAATGAAACACTCATAAAAAAACAAAGAGAAGCCTTTGATAATCTCCCCAGTCATTCTGAATGGAAATTTTTTAGCCCTTACTTGGAATCCGAAAAATGGGTCGATAAATTTAACCTGGCTAAAGATGAGCTCAGTAAAGCAAAAAAACTTTATGACACTCAAATTGAGCCGATGGCAGACAGAAATGAGCCAGAAGAAACACAAGCTTTTACCAAGCTAATAGATCAATTCAATAAGCATATGTATGCCTCCGGTGAGGCAGCATATTATGCTGAGAAACGGATCGACTTTTTAGTTACCGCCCGTAATACGGCGGATGAGATGTACGAAAAAGCAAATCGGCAATATGGAAATAACTTATCGCTTCAACGCCAATTTGCATCCCAGGCGAATGCAGCAGCGAAGAAATATCCGAACAAAAAAGATGATTTAATAAAGCGTGTAGCGGGACTTGATACATTAGTAAAACAAAGCAGTGATTCTTATAGAACACTTAAAACGGAATATGATAAAAATACGTCAGTCAATTATGCTCGCTTTGGTGATGCTGCTGTCACATTAAAAAAATCAACGCAAAAAGTTGCTAAGTATGAAGATGAACATAGCAATAAAGTGGGTGAGTTATATCGTAGCTACGTCAAGGTACTCGCGGATCAACGTGTTGACTATTACGTCGTAATTGGGCGTGCAACATGGTGTGAAGGCGAATACTGTGGAACAGGTGATCAAGCACGTTTTCCTGCGGTAAACGTTGACGCTAAAATCTTTGAATACTTTGATACCTTAACGCTTAGTTCGATTGCTAAATACCGTCAGTCATGGGGTGGGAATGATCAATTTACCTTGAAAATTCCACAAGACAAATGGAACGCGTTAAGACTCAATTATAAAAGTGGAAAATCTCGCAGTCATGATTATGGCGAGTATTGGGTTGATAGCACGTATAGCAAGACTTATCACAAGTATATTGAAATCGTAAATGATAAAATGATCGAAAAAGAGTGGCAGCCTGTTAGCGAAGATGTTTTTTGGAAAAGATATGAAAACCTGGGCATGGCCATTCTTACAAAACCCTACGGCTATTATGAAGAAGATGGTATAAAAGATGCTCAACCTGTTGGCATGGCCACCGTGGCAAAACCGGTTATACGTAATGGTGTTGCAACGGGTTCTAATCAATACGGTGAATGGCGACGTTCAAACGGTAATTCATTCTGGTACTACTATGGTACGTACCGACTCTTGGGTGCTCTCGCGGGTCCGCGGCGATATTCTTATAATGACTGGAATAGTTACTCTGGCCGTAGAAGAGGAAATGCTTATTATGGCCGTAACAATGAATACGGCACCTATGGTAGTAGCACCTATTCAAATACTCGTTACCGTAACGGTAGCTTTGCCAGCCGAAATCCGGGTGAAGTCCAAAGTGCAACGAGCGGAAAATCACGATCATCACGTTCAAACCCCTCTGTTCGAGGCGCCGGATCTTCATCAAGAAATCGTGGCCCTTCAGGTGGTGGTAAGTAACAGAATAATAATCAAGGATAAAATATTATGAATATTGAACAATATATGTATTACCTCCTGTATGCCTTAGTCTATCTCGTGCTCGCGACGGCTATGAAGTACATTTTAAACATCCGTTCATCTCAACATTATAATGCAGCTGATGTAATTGCTGATGGGAACATAGCAGTAGGTCTGCGTCGCTCGGGTGCACAACTCGGTTTAGCGATTGCCATGTTAGGCGTAATGTCGGGTGCAAGTAATCCAGACATCATGAAAGATATGATCGACACTTTTACCTATGGCCTGGTCGCTATTGGTTTTATGGTGACATCACTCTTTTTCACAGATAAAGCGCTCTTACCTAAAGTGAATAACACGGTAGAACTCAAACGTGGCAATGTCGCAATTGGCATGGTGGAGTTTGGTACCTTAGTTATGACGGGTATTCTGGCTTACGCCAGTATCAAAGGTGATGACGGTGGTATTCTTTCATCGGTTGTCTATTTTGTTGCAGGCCAAATCACAATGGTTGTCTTAGTACTCTTTTATGAAAAAGTACTGGCACGAAAAATTAATGTTGTTGCATGTGTGCTTGAAGGAAATCTCTCTGCAGGTGTGTATTTATCAGGGAAGCTCATTGCTTACGGTCTAATCCTTCAAAGTGCAATTGTGGGTAACAATAATGCCTCTGTCACATCAGATGCAGTGATTGAATATATGGTGGCCGCTTTTGCTGGCATGCTCTTACTTTATATCTTTGAAATCTTAATAGATTTTTTGATTATCACTTCAACCAAAGTCAGTGATATTATTGTTAAAGATCAACTTGTCGCAGCTATCCAGCTTTCAGTTACTAAAATTGGTATGGCATTACTTTTAGGTGTTGCAATCTTATAATTCTATAAGATTATTTCAACATGAAAACACCGAGACTTCTGCCAGTACTATTGGCCTTTTGCATGTTCTCAACCGGCGCGAGTGGGTTGGTAAATGAATATGTACTGGCCACAATAACAACCTATATCTTAGGTAACTCAATAGAACAATTTTCTATTGTGATTGCCTCGATGATGTTAATGATGGGGATTTCCGGTTTTGTTCAAAGCCGGATGTCTGATAATAATTTAATCTATAAATTTATCGGGGTTGAAGTCGTGATGGCTTTGCTCGGTGGTTTCGCGCCACTGGCAATATACGGCGCTTTTGCTTATTTTGAATATAACTTTGCCGTTGTACATTACTTCTTTGTACTCAGTGTGGGCTTTCTTATTGGTTTTGAAATTCCTATTGTCATGCGAATCATTAATCAACAGAGAATTAGCTTAAAAACAAATCTCGCCATCGTTTACGCAATGGATTATGTGGGAGCATTTGTTGGTGCGATGATATGGGTAAAGTTATTACTTAAATTTTATCCTCTCACGGAAATAAGCTTTATTGTAGCTGGCTTCAATTTTGCTATTGCACTGATTACTGTCACATACTTTATTTTTACGGGCTTAATTAAACATCGAGTAACTACGGCAATTGTTATGCTAATGACAGTAGTGATATTACTCATCGGCTATCTCAATAACCGCGATATCAGCGATCTTTTTGAACAACATTTCTATGATGATCCAATAATTCAAAAAACGACCACTAAGTATCAACACATCGTATTAACCGAAAATAAAAAGTTGGGAGATATACGTCTTTACATTAATGGTAATACGCAGTTTTCATCTCTTGATGAGAAACGCTATCACGATTTATTAGTTCATCCTGTTATGTCAATCGCTAACAAGCCGGAGCATGCCTTAATACTGGGAGGTGGAGATGGTCTGGCGTTACGTGAACTGCTTAAGTACAAAAATATTAAATCCATCACTCTCGTGGATCTTGATCCCGATATGATCAAGCTGGCATCTGAAAACCCACATTTAAGAAAACTCAATAAAGATGCGTTTCAGGATGCGCGATTACATGTTCGTCCACCCGGCAATGTAAATTCCATTAATGTAAAAGGGGTGTATTTAGAATCCGAAGATTCGCTAACAAAAAAAATGCAATCTGAATGGGTTGCCACGGTTGATGTGTATAGTATCGATGCCGATCAATTTATTCGTACTAAAAACAATCAACGTTGGGACGTTGCCATTATCGATTTCCCCGATCCTTCATCCGTTGAGTTAAGTAAACTTTATAGTAAGCAATTTTATCGTAAATTACGCAGCCACTTATCTAGCAAAGCATTTATCTCAATTCAATCTACATCTCCGTATCATTCAAAAGAATCCTTCCTGGCCATTGGTAATACATTAAAATCAGCAGGATTTAATATTTTACCTTACCGTCAAAATATTCCTTCTTTTGGTGATTGGGGTTTTCATCTTGCCTGGTCCTCAGCCTCAGGTGAAAGTGAAAAGGCCATTAAAAACAAGCTTAAAACCATCAAAACGTTTGCCGTCAACACAGACTATGTCACGCCTGAATTAATGCTGGCTTCATTTGCTTTTGGCAAAGGTGAACTGACCTCTAAAACAAACTGTGTGAATACGGTGATGTTTCCCTGTTTACTTACTAACTACACTAACTATGGCTGGCAGATTGATTGATGATTTTTAATTTACGTAGATTGCTCTCACGAACCATTATTAAACTCTACTCTAAAGCGTGGAGTGTAATTATCATACTGATGATAACGTTATATCTCTCTGGTTATTACTTTATGTCATTAGCCAACGAATCGGCCATTATTGATAATTATGCATGGTGGTTTATCGTCACAGGCACCACGGTTGGCTATGGCGATTATTCACCTTCAACTACGTTGGGTCGGATTGTCGCTGTTTTTATCATGCTCTTAAGTATTGCAACTTTGACACTGATTATTGCCAAAGTATCTGAACTTATTCTTAACGTCAGTCAACGAAGCACAAAAGGACTCAATACCATGAAATGTTTTGATCACACTATCATTATGGGTTATCGCAAAGGAAGCACAGAAAAAATCATTGAAGAGATACATTCAAATGACAAAGATGAAAAAATTGTACTGTGCTCAAACAACAGTGAAGTTAATCCCATTCGTAATGATTCGGTGAGTTTTATTCAAGGTGAACTCGCCTCTGATGATGTTTTGAAAAGGGCAGCTGTATCAAGGGCGGATAAAATCATTATTTATGGTAAAGATGATAATCAAACATTCTTTTCAGCTTATGCCATTCGCGAACTCAATAAATATGCACACTTAGTCTGTTATCTGGTGAATGAAGATCACATTGATAAAATTCAAAATTTACCAGCTGATAACACATCACTTAATCAAGTCATACTACCCGTGAATGTCTATCTCATGGCACAAGAATTACAAGATCCTGAATCAAGTAATGTATTCCAGCATCTCATTTCAAACCTTAATGGGGCAACCTTGTTTAGAGTAGATATCCCCCAACAAGAAAATTGCTCGTGGCAATATGGGGATATCTTTATTGCAATGAAGAAAAAATATGATGCCACTATTTTAGCCATTAAAAACGAATCCATAATCAGTAATCCTGGTCTTGAAGAATCGGTAAAAGCAGGAACTGCGTTATTTTATATTGCACATAAACGATTAGATAATATTAATTGGGGCGCGTTATGAAATCATCTTCCGCACCGCACGAACTAAATACACCTGGCGAAAATATCGACACTAAATGGCCTTCGCATAAACAGATCCTTAAAACAGGGGAATCTGCGAATGATCACTTTAAAGAAAGAGATGGAGTTAAATATGCAGGTGAGCATCTAATCATCGATGTATGGGATGCATCTCATCTTGATGATTTAAAATTAATGGAAGATACCTTACGGCACGCTGTAGAAGTGTCTGGTGCGACTTTATTACATGTTCACTTACATCACTTTACACCGACTGGCGGTATCTCGGGTGTAGCTGTTCTCGCTGAATCACATATTAGTGTGCATACCTGGCCAGAGAAAAATTATGCTGCTTTCGATGTATTTATGTGTGGCGATGCTGAACCCGAAAAAACGATCTCCATTTTTCAGAAGGCTTTTAGTTCGAATAACATTGAAGTGAAGGAAATACTACGTGGAGTAGAACTTTAAGTTGATTTTTATAGAAGTTTAAAAATACTGCCAATATATAAAAAAATATATGCATGTAGGCTGTAGCTTACATTAGTAATAAAGCACTTACATCTTAAATAAATTATTATTGTGGCAGACTCATGTTTTAAGATACACTAAATTATAGGTCTACAATAATAACTATATAATGGTTAACTTATGGATAAGAAAGATAAGGTAGAGGCATTACAAGCAGATCTAGAAAATCTCAAAGATCTATTTAGTCGGAAAGTTAACAATATAGAAAAACAAATAAGTGATTTATCAACTGAAGATGATATTCTCAAATCGGTTCCAGTCACAGCAGAAGCTTCAAAAATCAAAAAAGAAATTATCGAAGAACCTGTTGATTCGATAGCTGCCAGTATTGAAACACCAAAATCTAAACCTGAAATTTTAATTGAATCTGAATCGCCTGATATCGAAGAACCGGTAATAGCGATGAATGAGCAAAAAACTAATGCGTTATCACCAGAAGAGAAAGAAGTAAGCTCGGGTGGTCCAAGTTGGACACCACCAGCAGAACCTCAAATAGAAGAACCTAAAAAACCAGAGTCTAAAACTGACCGTAGATGGACATCTCCAGTACCACAAGAAGATGGCTGGACCTCACCTAACCCAGATATTCCAAGAGAACCCATGCCGAGTTTCTCTGAGATGTTCACATCGTTGTTTTTATTTATATTTACGCCACTTGCAGCCCCCATACAAGCACTCTTTCCACAGGTATTTAGCTTATATAAGAAATTTAAGGAAGAAGAGCGTCTTAGTATTTTCTTTTTGACGGCCGGTGGGGTGATTGCGACGATTCTGGGTTTTGTATATTTACTCCAATATTCGTTTTCAAATTACTTGTCAGAATTTGCGAAAATAATACTTGGGTATGGCGTTGCAACCGCGATCATTTTTATTGGCTGGAAAGTAACAAACAAGTCAGAGAAGTTCAAAGATTATGGAGCCTCTTTAATAGGTCTAGGTATTACACTTAATTATGTCTGCACCTACTTTATAAGCTCATACTTTAATTTTGTTGGCGATGCGGGCGGCTTCGTATTATTCGGTATTAACACCATTATCGCCTATGTCTTAGCATTAAAATTTGAAACACGTATTGTGGCTACTATTACCTATATTGGTGGTGCTTTCTCGCCATTTTTACTTAACGGTGAAATGGATAGCGCTGGTCTATATCTTTCTTATTTATTACTCTTAAGTGGTGCAGCATTACACCTTTCCAGAGAAATAAAATGGATCTCACTGTCATACCTCTCATTTATATCAACAATTGTCATATTTGAATCTATTTTATTTGGATTGAAAAATGCTGGGTCGGTTAATCTCTTAATGACTGGTCTGATCCATGCCTTTTTCTACATGTATGTTTATTACGCCTTGTTCTCTAATAAATCCCTTACGATGCGTAAAAGTCTTAAGAAAGAACAGATCGCCATCTTCTGTGGCAGCATTACGCTATATCTGGTGAATCTGTATCACTATATTGGAGGAGGGACAATACTCGGTTTAATCCTCATAGTAAATTCGTTACCGTTTATTTTATATGTTGCTAAGAACTTTAAGCGTTCGAATGAGCAACAACGCGCAATCATGACTTCATCCAGTGCAACCTTATTGGCGATCGCGGTACCCTTTCTATTCAGCTTAGATGTAATTGGTTTAATCTGGGCTCAAGAAAGTTTGCTGTTACTCTATTTAGGTTTTGTCTTTGGCAGTAACTTCATCAAAAAAGAAGCTTATGCAGCTTTAGTGCTATCAACTGGTGTCATTGTATGGTCGATAGTGAGTAACTATTCATTATGGTTAAGCTCGTTGTTAAACATTAACACAGTATCGCTACTCTCTATTGGCCTCTTACTCTTTATTAGTATAAGAATCATTAAGAAGTTTAATAGTATTGCTCATACGTTTGATCTTACTATGATGAGAATAATCAGTGAGGCACTATCTATCTGGATGGTCATAACCTATCTTCTTATCGCACATCATATATCACCTACCTTCATGCTTGTTTCGGTTATTGTCCCGATGCTCTTTATGTTATATCGAGGCACTATCTTTAATCTTTCCTTTACCAAAGGAATGGGGGTGATGTTATATGGACTCGTGGTGGTTCAAATTGGGTTGTCAATGGAGGCGGTTGAGAGTGTCCGTTTTATCCAGCAAACGTTGCCAGGGAAAATTGCATTAATTGAAACGTTAGTATTACTCGCTTTCTTGCAAACATTCTTTACACGATTACTCCCTGAAAGTGATTGGCTTCAATACACGAAGAAATTACGCATAACCTTTTTGTTTATCGCACCATTTTTATTATTGCCAACAATCTATCGACGAGCACCTGAGTTCTTCCCAATTGCATTATGGGTTTCTTTTGCACTTAACTATTATATTGCGAAAGTCTCTAAACATTCGACCATTCAAAAAGAACGAGTTGCTCATTACTTTATAACCATAGGGCTTTGTATTTTACCGATAGCTTTTGCACAGAATACGTCTTTTTATAGTTTATCAAATTGGCCGGCCTTTATTGGTTTTGGCATTGCGTTATTCGCTTTCCATCAAAAATTTTATGAACGAATCTTACCGGATAATGATTGGCTCGCATTTACACATAGACTGCGTGTGGCATTCTTATTTACGTTACCATTAATTTTCCTACCCGCTGTTAGTCGACATATGCCAGCATTCCTTCCATTGGGATTATGGCTCTCTTTTGCACTAACGTATTTTATTGCAAAGAAAACAAAATCCCCCTTACTGCAAAAAGAATTGGTCGTACACTATTTTGCGACCATCGCGATCTCTATTTTATCCGTTGCATTAAGTCAAAATGCACAACTGTTCTCATTGTCGAATTGGCCACATTTTGTTGCGTTGGTTATCGCGCTCGGGGCATTTCATTCTAAAATCTATGAAAGAATTATTCCTGATAACCAGTGGCCAACGATAACGAATAATCTACGGATTGTGTCATTGATCGCAGTGTCGTTCGTCTTTATTCCAACCTTCTACTTATTTGCGCCTCAATTTGTGCCATTGGCATTATGGGGAACGTTTGTTTTAAATTATTTCATTGTGACCCGAACTGAATATGCCCCACTGAAGATTGAGCTTGTTGCGCATTATTTTATATCGACAGGCGCTGCAATCTTTACGATGATAAACAGCCATACAAGTAATATCATTGAACTTGATAACTTTCCATTATTCTTAGGTCTTGCCTTAACGGCTGTCATATTCATGAAAGAAGGTATGTTTGAAAGCCAAAAAGCAAAAGACTCATATCTGAAATCAGCAATGACAGCCTGGTTCTACCACTCGTGTATTGCGATCACCGCCATTATTATGCTCGTGACCAACCGTCTGGATGCTGCATTACTGGCGTTAGGCGTGTATTTATTAGTTATGACGCTAAAGGAAAGCAGACTACCTGCAGTTAAAAACTATCATGCTGCGAATTATTTAATCGGCATGATTTTGCTCGGTATGACCACGGCAATGCAGTTGTTATCTGCTACGGCATTAAACATGAATCAAATTATTAGTGCTGTAATTGGAATAGTATCAACAGGTGTTATTTTATATGTGGTTAAAAATGAATTACCACGCCGATTAGCGCTAATAGGGAATATAAAAACAAAACGTGAAAATCGACGTGTGATTGAATTATGGTACGCACAGATTGTTGTGGTTATGCTTTATATGGCATTGATTAAAATGGTCACAGGGGATTGGATTGGACCAGTTACGACTATTGCGTTTGTACTCCATGGTATTTCAATTATCTTCCAATCAAGCAAGTCATTGTATAAGTCATTAACCAAGTTGGCTGTGGTAATGTTTGCTACTGCATGTATCAAGATATTCCTTTATGACCTTAAAGGATTTACATTGATTCAGAAAATACTTGTCTTTACCGTCATTGGTGTCGTGATGCTTGTTTCAGCCTATTACTTTAATAAAATGCGAAAAGTAGAGCAGGTGTCATCATGAATAACAATAGAATAAGAATATTTAAACTCTCTGTTAACGTGAGAGGTTTTACGTAACTATGTATGTCCGCTTCTGGCCGAAAGCGGAAAATTTTTTTTGCATTCATAGTTACACTTTCTAGAAAAACCATACCCCGAAAATACACCGAATAAAGTAGTCTAAACCTCTGTAAATACTACAAAATAAAATTTAAGTTGTTGATTTTAATAACATATGTCTGTATGTCTTAGACTTTTAATCCATTGGTCCCGCGTTCGAGTCGCGGACGGCCCACCATACATATCAAAGGCTTAGCAGCAATGTTAAGCCTTTTTTATTCTTTGTTATTTAACAATGTAGTGAAATTTTTTTTACCATGATTTGTAAGGGAGGAACTTTCCATTTAATGTCACTACAACACGGTCACCTGCCGGATTCTCCTCTTTATCAATATCCATCGTAAAATCAATTGCACTCATAATCCCGTCACCAAATTTTTCATGGATGAGTTCTTTGATTGTTTCGCCATAAACGCCGA
>Ga0316207_10003883_pt1 | contig 13479 bp, 14 predicted proteins | sample 6weekpyrite_MG_FD_204943 | JGI IMG/M metagenome (GOLD analysis project Ga0316207, IMG submission 204943) | Microbial mat bacterial communities from mineral coupon in-situ incubated in ocean water Damariscotta River, Maine, United States -... | ecosystem: Environmental > Aquatic > Marine >... | reverse complement strand
AACTAAAAGTCAAAATTTCAAATATAAAAAAGCTTCATGACAGCGCCCACAAGACTAAAAAACCTAAAAGTAAACAGTCCATCTCCAAAACACCTTTGGTGGCCATTGGTTCTTCCACCGGCGGGCCTGCCGCTTTAATGACTATATTAAAACAGTTACCCACTAATGCAGATGCCATTTTTGTTATCATCCAGCATATGGACAATGAATTCAGCCAGGGCATGGCAGACTGGCTAAATGAACAGACAGACATACATGTACAAATAGCAAAAAACAATACTATCCCTGAAGTAGGCCAGGTATATATGGCAGGAACAAATGACCACCTGATTATCAATGAAGCCGGATTATTTCAATACACAAAGGATCCAGAAGATTATCCCTACCGACCATCCGTTGACACATTTTTTGAAAGCGCGGTCACCCATTGGCCAAATAAATTAATTGGTGTTTTATTAACTGGTATGGGACGTGATGGTGCAAATGGTCTATTATCTTTTTATAACAGGGGCATGCATACCATTGCGCAGGATGAAAACAGCTGCGCCGTATATGGAATGCCAAAGGCGGCATGTGAAGTCGGAGCAGTTAATAAAGTACTGGATATAAACGACATTGCCCGTGAAATAATTTTAAACATAAGCTAGTCTGCTTATTTTTTTAACACATATGGATTTGCAAAAAGAAATTTAATAATGGAAGTAGAAAAAGCGTCAGTAGATAATATTGATTCTAAAATTCGTATATTACTGGTAGATGACCAACCCATCATTGCAGAAGGCATTAAGCGAATGCTCGCCAATGAGCCGGATATGGACCTAACCTATGTCGAAGATCCAGGTTTAGCGATAGAAACCGCTGTAGAGATAGATGCAACTATTATCCTGCAGGATTTAGTCATGCCTGATGCCGACGGTATGACCCTGCTACGTTTTTATAAAGCCAATCATGAAACGCGTGATATACCTGTGATTGTGCTTTCTTCAAAAGAAGAAGCAACAACCAAGAGTGAAGCCTTCAGTTACGGCGCCAGTGACTACCTGGTCAAGCTGCCAGATGAAATCGAACTTATAGCCCGGATTCGTTCACACGCACGTAATTATATTATGCAGAAAGAACGTGATTCGGCCTTTTTTGCATTGCGTCAGCTTAAAAAACAGCTAGAAGCAAGTAATCGTAAGCTACAGGAGCTGTCCACCAAAGACGGACTGACAGGCATCGCCAATCGTCGCCATTTTGATGAAACACTGGAAAACGACCTGAAAGACGCCCACAAGAATAACTCACCAGTCTCTCTCATTCTTATTGATATCGACTATTTCAAAGATTTTAATGACAACTATGGACATCAGCTGGGTGACGACTGCTTAAAGCATGTAGCTAGCCTGTTATCAAAATCCTGCCTGAATCCTCAGGATCTGGCTGCGCGGTACGGTGGGGAAGAATTTGTTGCGCTTTTAACAGGTACAACAGAAGAACAGGCATTAAGCGTCGCTCATCGTTTTAGTGAGCTATTAAAAAATGCAAATATAGAACACAAACATTCTGGTGTATCAGACTGCGTGACGGTTAGCATGGGAATCGCCACACATGATTCTACCAATCACTTTGGATCTAAAGAGTTAATTGAGGCTGCAGATAAAGCTTTATATAAAGCTAAAGAAACGGGCAGAAACCGAGAAGTTCTAGCCTCTGATCTGTAAAATAATTAGAACGTTTACGCGACCTGTACCGGGATTTGATCTCCGGTATGCGTAATGTTGTTATGCTCATTCAGGTAGATCAGCTTTGGCTTGAAGTTAGCGACTTCTTTTTGATCTAACTGCGCATAACAAGCAATAATCACTCGGTCACCGGGTGATGCCTTGTGCGCAGCTGCACCATTCACAGAAATCATTCCACTACCGTCTTCACCACGAATAGCATAGGTTGTAAAACGACTACCATTGGCCAGATTGTAAATTTGAATCTGTTCATATTCGTGAATACCCGCTTCGTCTAACAACTTTCCATCTATTGCACAGGAACCCTCATACTCTAACTCAGAGTGAGTTACTCGCGCTTGATGTAATTTGGCTTTAAGCATTGTTAGATGCATGAAATATCCTGTTGAGCTTTAAGGCAGGTCAAGAGTCTAATTATGATGGAATAATGCGCTTCAATCAAGTTTAGCCATTGCTAATATAGCGTATATATTGCTGATTTTTGTAGGGTTTATACTGCAGATAATAACCAGATAAGGGCGAGCTCATGTAGCTTGATTTAAGAACACATCAGGTTATCAATTAAGCGAACATCACCTAATCGAGCCGCGACTAACAGAATAGCACCCGATTCCGGAGACCTTAGCGGCTTTAAGTTATCAGAGGATCTCAGGGACACATATTCTGTCTCAAAGCCAGCTGTATTAAGCTTTTCAATAGCCTGCCTCTCTAATTCCGGGACATCAACCGTAGCGTCTTTTAGACGCTCAACTAACCATTGCAATGTGCTATATATCAAAGCCGCCTGCTTGCGTTGCATAGCTGTCAGCCGCGAGTTACGAGAACTCATTGCCAGGCCATCTGCCTCTCGCTGTGTTTTTACCGACTGAATGGTCACTGGCATATTCAAGTCACGCACCATTTTTTTCACCAGCAAAAGCTGCTGATAATCTTTTTGACCAAAGAATGCAGTATCAGGCTGTACCATGTTAAACAGCTTATTCACCACCGTCGCAACTCCGTCAAAATGCCCGGGACGGCATTCCCCCTCAAGCATGTCACCAATGTCAGGCACAGACACTTTACTGACCGACTTTTCACCTTCAGGGTACATCACGTCACTATTCGGCAAAAAAAGCAAATCAGCTTGCGCCTTCTCCAGCTTAGCCTGATCATCTTTTAGCGTGACCGGGTATGATTCAAAATCACTTGCTTCGTTAAATTGCAGCGGATTTACATAAATACTCACCACGACTTTGTCGCATATTTCCCTTGCTTCATTCACAAGGGAAATATGCCCCGCATGCAGGTTACCCATGGTAGGCACAAAGCCAATAGATAGACCTTGTTTTCGCCATTCTTTTATAGTGCCTTGAAGCGCACCTGTAGATTCAGCAATTTTCATGGAATTAATCAACTTAAAAAACGGGCCTAGTTAAAGGTGTGTTCATCAGCCGGAAAAAGCGATTGCTTTACTTCACTAACATAACTTTCAACAGCCTTCTGAATAGATGCCGTTTGCTGCATATAGTTTTTTGAGAACTTTGGTATATGACCCGCTGAAATTCCTAGCACATCGTAAAGCACCAGTATTTGCCCATCGGTTTGCTTACCGGCGCCAATACCTATCACGGGAATTTTAGCCTGCTCTGTTACCTTCTTTGCTAACTCAGCAGGCACGCATTCAAGTAGCAACAAATCAGCGCCGGCCTCTTCTAAAACTCGTGCATCATTCAACATTTTTTCAGCAACAGAAGCATCTCTTCCCTGTACTTTATAGCCCCCTAGTTTATGCACTCGTTGTGGCTGTAAACCTAAGTGAGCACAAACAGGAATACCTAATCGCGTTAGTGTTTCGACTAATTCACGCTGGTCTGCACCACCTTCAAGCTTCACCATATTGGCACCAGCTTCTTTCATAAAACGACCGGCATTTTCAACAGCCTGTTGCGTAGATGCATCAGACATAAATGGCATATCTAGAATCAACAGGGAACGTCGCAAACCACGCGATACAATTTGACCGTGATAAATCATTTCATCCATGGTTACGGGTATCGTTGAATCGAGGCCCTGAATGACCATTCCCAGAGAATCACCAACTAATACAATATCAACACCAGACTGATCTAGTAATTGTGCAAAACTTACATCGTATGCAGTAAGGCAGGCTATTTTTTCACCCCTGGCTTTCATTTCGCGCAAGGTGTTAATCGTTACTTTTGCAGATTGTGCCGAATGTGTACTCATCAGTTTAACTATCCAGTAGACCTTATAACAAGACAGGATTAGGATTATAGTAGTGTCTTCCACTACGCACCGATTTTAATCGTTCTAATAACTGCTGATAATCATTTTCGTTATTAGCAAAATCAATTTCTGCCGCATTCACAATTAACAATGGTGCATCACTATAGTGATGAAAGAAATCGATATAAGAATCAGATAAGCGCTGTAAATAGGCGGCTTCAATTAAACGCTCATGTTGAATTCCACGATTTTCAATACGTTGCAACAACACCTCGGTAGGCGCCTGTAAATAAACCACCAGGTCAGGCTCTGGAACATCAATGGTTAATTGTTCGTATACCTGTTCATATAATTTTAGCTCATCATCATCTAAGGTCAGTTCAGCAAATAGCCGATCTTTCTCCATTAGAAAATCAGCAATTCGCACAGGATTAAACATATCGCTTTGACGTAAATCCTGCATCTGTTTTGCGCGTTGTAATAAAAAAAACAACTGAGTTGATAATGCGGCCGCTTTTGGATTTTCATAAAACTTTGACATAAAAGGATTTTCCGCCGCACCTTCTAATAAAGTTTCACTCCCAAAACTAGCCGCCAGTTTTTTAGCGAGCGTCGTTTTACCAACACCAATAGGACCTTCAATAACAATAAATCCTGGGTTATCCATTAAACTCACCCATTTTTATTAAACTCTGCTCACTTACCATAGGTAACAATTCTTTCAATGATTTACCACCTGGTATACCTAATTCAGGGGATATTTGATAAAGCGGATACAATACAAAATTTCTATTGTTCATTTCAGGATGTGGCACAATCAATCGATCTGTCTGTATGGTTTGGTCTGCAAATAACACTATATCCAGGTCTATAGTTCTAGCACCCCAGCGTTCTTCTCTCACTCTACCTTGCTGATTTTCTATTAATTGCAAAGCATCGAGTAAAGCCTCCGGGGTTAAGCCTGTATCAACCTGAATAACAGCATTTAAATAATCAGGCTGCGCTTTACCATCAAGTGTGATGGCTTCACTTTTATAAATTGATGAGCATTTTGTAACGGCTGTTTGTGCAATTTGACTAATTGCTTTTTTAGCTTGATTCAATTGATGCTCGGGCTTATTTAAATTGCTGCCCAGCGCAATATAACAAATAGACATTCGTTATTACTTCTTTGGCTTTGATCGCGTGCGCGCCCTGGACTTTGAACTGGCTTTTGCCGGCTTCAGTAATTTTTCTCGCGCTTTGGTATCCAGCGTTTGTATCCGTGTCCACCAGTCACAACTATCATCTTCAATTTCACCTGACTGGCTACGAATACACATAAAATCATACGCCGCCCTGAACTTTTTATGCGCAAGCAAAGATTGAGCTCTACGACCATGTCTATATTTAAATCGATCCTGCATGTGCCAGATATCACGGGCCACCATGCTGAATCGCTTAGGGATTGAAATATCCTTTATCTGATTCGAAAGTACAACGGAACTAGCATTTTGCATTGCAATAGCCGCGGGATCTCCATCCTGCATAAACTCTTTTGACAACTCACTAACTGGTTGCCACAACATGGCAGCAAATAAAAACGCAGGTGTTACCGGTTTGTCCTGGTTAATTCTTTCATCAGTACTTTGCAGTGATAAATATATAAATCGCTCAAAGTTTTCATCACCTTGTTTCAATCTATTGTCTGTTTGCTTAAATAAGTACTGGAACAGGTCATACTTCCGTAACAGCTTCATGCAAACAATCGCCTTGCCAGAATGAAACAGCTTTAATACTTCATCAAATAATCTGGCAGGCGGAATATCAGCTAATAAGTAGCCTAATTTATAGATAGGCTCCTCACTATCAGGGTGAATAGTAAAACCTAATTTTGCTGCAAATCGTATGGCACGCAACATACGCACTGGGTCTTCCCGATAGCGCGTTTCAGGATCACCAATTAGGCGTAACACTTTATTTTTTACATCCTCCATTCCGGATGTGTAATCAACAATAGAGAAATCTGCAATATCATAATAAAGTGCGTTTACAGTGAAGTCACGACGCCAGACATCATCATCTAACTGGCCATAGACATTATCACGTAGTATACGACCGCCTTCACTATGCTCTCGATCATCATCTTCATCTTGCTGACTAGATCTGAATGTAGCGACTTCGATAATTTCACGTCCAAAAAACACGTGGGCCAATCTAAAGCGTCGACCAATTAAGCGACTATTACTAAAAAGCTTTTTAACCTCTTCCGGGTGTGCATCCGTGGCTACATCAAAATCTTTTGGCGCGTGCCCCAGCAATAAATCCCTTACACCACCACCCACTAACATTGCCCTGTAACCAGCTTTATGCAGGCGATAAAGAACCTTTAACGCATATTCGTCAATATTATCTCGTGAGATATTGTGTTCAGGGCGAGGTATTAAACTAGGACTTGTCATACAGTTTTTGACATTGTTGTTAGATAACAAGCAATGCGGTTATGTGTTCTCTGAGTGAATTTAGGCTTTATTATGATTTAAAGCGCAAAATCTTAACACACTTGACCGAAATACCGCAGCAGTAGGTGCTACAGAGATAGCTAATTTAAAAAACAAAGGGCTAATTCATTTCTGAATTAGCCCTTGTTAGCTCTATAACTAAGAAACGCGTGGTTTCTATTACAGGTCGTATCCACGCTCTTCGTGACATACGATATCCAGACCTTCAAGCTCTTCTTCGTCAGTCACACGTAAACCAATAAGTGCATCAACCACTTTAAGGATTACCCAGGTCACAACAGCTGTAAATACTATAGTGGCAATTACACCAATGAACTGCACCTTAACCTGTTCAGCCATTGTTTCAATGCCATCGGCAAAACCATAACCACTGAAGATACCGAGTGTAGTCGCAGAAAACACACCGGCCAGTAAGGTACCTAAAATACCGCCAACACCGTGAACCGGGAATACATCTAGTGAATCATCAATTTTCAGTACACGCTTAAGGTACTGAGTAGCCGAGAAGCACACAATACCGGCCAGCAAGCCAATAATTAATGCGCCACCTGGTCCTACGAAGCCAGAAGCAGGTGTAATAGTGCCTAAACCTGCAACCATACCGGTAACAACACCTAAAGCACTTGGCTTTCCAAAGCGGAACCATTCAATTGCCATCCAGGTCATTGCACCTGTAGCAGCTGAAATATGCGTCACCAGTATTGCCATTGACGCGTTACCATCTGCTGCCAACGCGCTACCACCATTGAAGCCAAACCAGCCAACCCACAGCATACCGGCACCAGCGATTGTCATTGTCATATTATGAGGTGTCATAGCGGTTGTAGGGAAACCTCTACGAGGCCCCATTACAATCGCTGCAACTAATGCCGCAACACCTGCAGTGATGTGTACTACAGTACCACCGGCGAAATCGTATAAACCCATTTGACCGAGCCAACCACCACCCCAAACCCAATGGGTAACAGGTACATAAACAAGCATCAACCAAATCGCACTAAATAACAGCATTGATGAAAACTTCATACGCTCTGCAAAACCACCCACGATTAGAGCAGGTGTAATGATCGCAAACGTCATCTGGAACATCATAAATAAAGCTTCTGGTATGGTGCCTGAAGCCGTTTCTCGATCAACGCCAGAGAGCATTACGCGACTAAAATCACCAATCCAGCTGTTACCTTCACCGAAGGCAAGACTGTAACCTGCAATCAGCCATAAAATGGATGCCACACCAGCAATGGCAAAGCACTGCATTAATACGGATAGCACATTACGAGAACGAACCAGTCCCGCATAAAACATTGCCAGGCCAGGCAGTGTCATGAATAGCACAAGGGCTGTAGCAGCCATTATCCATGCGGTATCCGCACCGCTAATAGCATCTTCTGCGTGTGCATTCATCGGTAAAAGAGCCAATAAGCTCAAAGGAAATAATATTTTTAAAATAGATTGCTTCATCTGTTATTTTTCTCCAACCTTTTTCTGAGGGGATAAGGATGATTAAGACTAAATCGCGTCTTCGCCTGACTCACCTGTGCGAATACGGATAACCTGCTCAAGTTCAGAAACAAAGATTTTGCCATCACCAATTTTGCCAGTGTTTGCAGCATCTCTGATGGCGTCGATCACCTGATCAAGCATGGTCGCCTTGATTGCGATTTCTAACTTAATTTTTGGTAAGAAATCAACCACATACTCAGCCCCACGGTATAACTCTGTGTGCCCTTTTTGACGCCCAAAGCCCTTCACCTCAACAACTGTAATTCCTTGCACACCAATCTGAGCAAGTGCTTCACGTACTTCATCTAGCTTAAATGGCTTAATGATTGCCGTAACGAGTTTCATGTTTAGCCCTTCTAATAATTAATAAATCAATATAACGCACCAAAACAACGCGATTATTGCACTATCGATGAGCGCCTGCACTATTTTCTAAGCAAAAAATATCAATGATGTAAACGAGCCTCATACAAATTCATATGAATGAATCCACGAAAATAAAGAAATGAAAATATATTCAATGAAATCAATATATTAGTGGTTCTGAATTTGAATCAATGAGGCAAGGAAGACAAATAAGCACGCACTAATATGCGTCACTCTAGAAAGAAAACCACTCAAGAGTGAGTGGCTTTAGGAATTTCTTAATTACAGGTTAAAAGTGGTAAGCAACACCGAGGGTTGTTAACAGGACATCATCATCAAGCTCAACGTTTGTAAATTCATAGCCCACATTATGTTGCTCTATTGATATCTTTAGCTCAATGTCTGATGTTAAGCCGTAACTCGCACCCACACCAAAAAACATAACCGTTGTTGTATCAGATAATCTTTCAACCCTCAACACATCTGTAGGAACAGCTGTATCGGTTACAGTTTGAGTGAAGTCTATATCCCAAATAGAAAAACCGAGTCGTCCACTAATAGTCCAGCCATGTTGCATGGGCCAAACACCTACAAATGCAGTGTATAAGTAGTTTGATTCTACTTTTTCGAGTGCTGTTTCTGTCGCACTTAAAGCACGGCTACTGCCTTCAATTTCTGCATTATTTGCAACACCAACTTCCAAAGCCATGTCTGCACCAAGTTTATAACCAGCCAATAAACTAAATGTGCTAGCTGAGTCATCCGGGAATAAATAGTCTTTTGGCCCGGTAATACCGACACCAGGATTAAGACGAGAATCAATAATTGAGAAGCTTCCTGACTGATCAGCTATTCCGGCATTTAAACCTACATAAAAATTTTTAGCTGAAGCTGCAGTAGAGCCAAAAGCCAAACAAGACGTAATAAGGAGCAGGTAACGTAGGTTCATATTGATATTAATCCTATGACAATAAATAAAGCATTTACAAAAATGCCTTAAGGAATCTTACACGACGATATTAATTTTATAAAACTATTCAATAGATTTGAGATAACTATCACACTTCCCATTGAATACATTTGTATTTATAGCGATTGCGGCCTTTAATTAAACATCAAATGAATAAATCTAAACTAAGCTAACACCATCCAGTGCAGGGCACTCTATTATGTTAGTTAATACTTATATTCATTGGAGACTTATTCAAGTGTTTAAAAAAAATAGATTGTTCATTAGCTTATTTTTATTTATATGTTTCATGTCTTCGGCTTCAGCTCAAAAAGCACCTGGCTTTTCTCTTAATGGAGATAAAGGAAAAATTACACTAAGCAAGCATAAGAACAAAGTTGTATATCTGGACTTTTGGGCCTCATGGTGCAAACCTTGCCAAAAATCATTTGGTTTTATGAATGACATGCAAGAGCGATATAGTAAAAAAGGTTTAGAAGTCATCGCTATTAATTTAGACGAAGACAAAGCAGCTGCAAAAAACTTTTTGAAGAAACACCCTGCTAACTTTACAATCGCTTATGATCCTGAAGGAAAAACACCTAGTGCATACGAGCTGGGCGTAATGCCTACTTCCTATCTAATAGATAAGCGTGGCAATATCGTCTTTATGCACAAAGGCTTCAAAAAAACACATATCGCCTCGCTTGAGAAAAAAATAACTCAAACACTTAAACAAAAGTAATACCTATGAAAGCAATCATCACACTCCTGGCATGCCTGTTACTACCTGGCTGCTCACTTTATAAGTCAGCAAATAATGCATTTACTATTGAAGAGATAAAACCCTGGGAAAAAAATATCCTAGCCCGTGATGATATGCAACTTGATCCTGATCCAGTAAGAACATTTTCAGATGAACACATTTATTTTAGTAAAGAAGCTTCAACAGGTGGTCGTGGTGTTGGCGGCGGCGGCTGTGGCTGTAACTAGTAGCAATCAATATGAATAACATTAAAAGCAAACTTTCTATTGCCACATGCACTTTACTAAGTGGCACACAAGTACAAGCCGCTGATACAGCTGATAACTCATGGGATCTTAATTCTTCACTCCTTTATTACAGCGAAGCTGACGACCGCGTTAGCGTAACGAAAGCCATAGCCTTCCTTACTGGCGATTTGTCAAGTGAAGACTCAATTAGCGTCAATCTTGTATTGGATACCATGTCAGGTGCTACTCCTACTGGTGCCGTTAAAAGCTCATCCTCAAGTGTAACCTCATTCACTGGTGCCTCGGGTGCGAGCTCTTCAATAGCCGGTGGAGCTTCTGTGGACAGGGTTAACTTTAGTGATACTCGAATGGGTGTTGCTTTAACCTGGGCGCATGAGCTTAAGCGTACACATAAAATTAGTTATGGTGGCAGTTTATCTGTTGAAAAAGATTATCAATCTTATGGTGCGAGCGTAAACTACAGCATAGAAAGTGATAATCGCCTGAATACCTACACAATGGGTTTTGCTGGCACATTTGACCAAATCTACCGTAAAACCGATGGTACACCTGAGCCTCTATCTAATGTAGAAGATAACAACATACTGTCTGATGGTGAACGCTATACCTATGACTTTATTTTAGGCATGTCTAAAGTTTTTAACAAAAAGACAGTTGGTCAACTTAACTACACTATGTCTTACTCTGACGGTTATCACACAGACCCGTACAAAGTTATTTCTCAGGTCCGCCTTGTAGAAGATACGAACTCAGGCGTATTTACATGGACAGAGCTAGAGCGCTATTTCGAATCGAGGCCTGATAGCCGTTTCCGCCACAGTATATTCACCTCCATGGCACACCAATATGGTGGCACTGGGGAGACTGTTCAAACCGCTTACAGGCTTTATACGGACGATTGGGGAATCACATCTCATACGTTTGACTTAACCCATCGTACACCACTGAGTGAATCTAGCTATTTAGAACCGCACTTCCGTTACTCAATACAGTCTGCTGCTGATTTCTTCAGACCCAGCATTATAGATGATGGTACAACACCTGTTATTTTACCTGAATATGCCAGTGCGGATAACCGCCTGGATGAAACCACCGGTATAACTATAGGACTAGAGTACGGTATGAAACTAGGCGGTGGACATCTGAAAGCGAGGGGCGAGTATATTAACTGGCAACATGCTAAAGCAGAGTATGATGAAACCACTGCTATGGTTATGCAGGTTAGTTATCAAAAACTATTTGATTAATCGTTCATTTCTTCTTGTCATAAAAAAAGCTGGGCTATATGCTCAGCTTTTTTATTTGTAATGAAAAAACAAAATGCCAAATCACATCTCTGTTGAAACTAAAAATAATTATTCAATTGGCCGTTTTACAGCAATGGCATGCCCCTGTGAAATTTTGATAGACACTCTTGATAAAGCGGAAGCATTAAAACTCACCGAAATTGCATACAAAGAAGCCAGGCGAATTGAAAACAAATTCAGTCGTTACAGAGATGACAATATAATTTATAAGATTAACCACTCCCATGGTGAACCGGTTTTAGTTGACGATGAAACAGCGCTAATGATGGATTTCGCAGAACAGTGCTACGAACTGAGTAATGGTAAATTTGATATCACATCTGGCATTTTACGAAAGGCCTGGACATTTGATGGCAGTGATAACATCCCTTCCTCTATAGAAGTTAAATCCATTTTAGAACATATTGGCTGGAAAAAAGTTAAATGGTCCAGACCAAATATTACGCTCCCTGCAGGAATGGAAATAGATCTTGGTGGTATAGGGAAAGAATATGCCGTTGATTCAACAAGCAAATTAATTAAACAAGCAACAACCTCCAGTTTCCTGGTGAATTTTGGAGGAGACATCGCTTGCCCTCATCCAAGAATAAATAATCAGCCATGGGTAATTGGCGTCGACGACCCAGAGAATACCGGAGAAGCAAGTGCTGGCAAAGTGAGCTTCTACCAGGGAGGACTGGCAACCAGTGGAGATGCAAGACGCTTCTTATTAAAAGACGGAGTTAGATATAGTCATATACTTAATCCTGAAACCGGTTACCCAGTTAAAAACGCACCACGTTCGGTAACTGTTATTGCAGACACCTGTATTGAGGCCGGAATGCTCTCCACATTCGCAATGCTGGAAGGTGAGAATGCAATATCATTTCTGAAAGAGCAGGACGTAAAATACTGGTGTATACCTTAGTAATGATTTTAAAAATTAAGTAAATCTGCCAAATAAGAAAGCCTGCAATTGCAGGCTTTCTTATTATTTTCAGGCAATGCTTAAAATTTAAAACAATACCGCCTCACCAGCTACAGACTCATCAATCTTAGGATCACCCGACTGATTAAATTCAGCATCCGACGTCAATACTTCTGGGTTTTCAACACCAAAGTATGAATACACTGTAGAGGCAATCGACATAGGCTCAGCCTGATAACTATCATCAGTTGGCCGAGTAAACTGTCGATTCTGACCAGAGTTACCAAACCTTTCTGTTTTACCAACCACTTTACCTAACGCACCTTGTCCACGAATCGCAGCACCGCCAATAGTGTACAAGTTTTGGTTATTACCGTGATCCCAACCCATAGAGCCATTAAGATTAACGTTACGACCAAAGTCACCATGAACATTAATAATAATGTTATCAGTATCTATACCTGCAGCATCACCACTCCGAGCCCCATGCTTAAGGTGCTTGGCAGCAGCTCGCAATGTTGTCATTAGGTTAGTCATACGATCTTCATACTTTTCAATCGCATTATCATGATCATCCCAACCACCTAAACCACCACCAACAGTGATATAAAGTGAATCTGGATTTTGCATGGCTAATGTAACTGCTGCTTTAACTCGGCCACCAAATCCTGTAGTAGGATAGCTTAATCGATTTCCATTATTTGGATCAGCATCAGGGTCTCCTGCTTGCAATATTGGCAACAAACTATCGTCTCCAATATTATTAGAAAAACCATCGATCTTACTTTCTAAAGACTCACGATTAGTAAACCCATCAACTACTTCCTGGAATCGACTATTATTCGGTGTTGATATTTTTGCCACCAAATCATTTAACACTGACTGATCGGCATCACCAACAACACTTTTGCCTCTTGAATATGGGTTATTAAAATTAGTATCTAAACTAATACCCTTCATTATTAAAGGTAAGTTTACT
>Ga0316207_10003881_pt1 | contig 13482 bp, 13 predicted proteins | sample 6weekpyrite_MG_FD_204943 | JGI IMG/M metagenome (GOLD analysis project Ga0316207, IMG submission 204943) | Microbial mat bacterial communities from mineral coupon in-situ incubated in ocean water Damariscotta River, Maine, United States -... | ecosystem: Environmental > Aquatic > Marine >... | reverse complement strand
GATGATACGGTTCACTTTCTCAGTAAGTATATGCGTGCCAGACGAGAAAAAGGCATGAACAGTGAGGATGCTGTGCGTTATGCTTTCGTTAATGTTGGCATGGCCTTGCTTGTAACATCAATTGCATTAATTGCCGGTTTCCTTGTTTTATCGCTATCGGCATTCGAATTAAATTCAGGCATGGGCCAATTAACTGCAATTACAATTGCTGTAGCGCTATTTGCGGATTTCTTATTATTGCCGCCTTTGTTAATGAAGCTCGAAGGAGTTAAAAATGAAATTAATTAGCCTATTGGTTGTTAGTGTGCTTTTTTCGTCACCGTTTGTTTCGGCTGATTCAGAGAAAAAAGGTTTAGCGATTGCAGTAGAAGTAGATAAACGTGATACAGGCTTTGGTGACACAACAGCAAATATGACGATGTTATTAAAAAATCGCCATGGACAGGAGAGCACACGATATATACGTCTTCGCACTTTAGAAGTGGAAGGTGATGGTGATAAAAGTATGTCGATCTTTGACCGGCCACGTGATGTAAAAGGTACTGCTTTTCTTTCATATACGCATAAGCAGGGCTCTGATGATCAATGGCTATATCTGCCAGCACTGAAAAGGGTTAAAAGAATTTCTTCGCGAAATAAATCTGGTTCATTTATGGGTAGTGAATTTGCCTATGAAGATATTTCATCTCAGGAGGTAGAAAAGTATACCTATAAATATCTCAAGGATGAAGCGTGTGGTGTGGACACATGTTTTGTGATTGAACGTGATCCGGTTGATGAGCTTTCTGGTTATACGCGGCAGGTTGCATGGATAAATAAAAAGGAATACCGTCCAGAAAAGATAGATTTTTATGATAGAAAAAACACTTTGCTTAAAACGTTGACCTACAGAGATTATCAACAATATCGCGGTCAATTTTGGCGTGCCAATGAAATGTTTATGGAGAACCACCAAACGGGTAAAACGACATTGCTAAAGTGGAGCAACTATAAATTTGGTACTGGCCTTGCGGCACGTGACTTTAATAAGAACAGCTTGAAGCGCGCACGCTAGGCTCACTTATATGTGGTTGCGGGTTCTCTTTATTCTGGTTTTTATAAATCATTCCACGCTAGTTAGTGCTTCGGATGGAGAATGGTCTGGTTATATTGCAGCTGAATGGCGTACTTTCTTCGAATCCCCGTCGGATGTTGCTCAACACGGTGACACGACTTCTTTATCTGCTCAGGCTGAATATTATCGGGAGTGGGAAGGGGGTAAGAAGTCTTTTCGTTTTACACCCTTCGTTCGTGTTGATGGAAGAGATAGCCAACGCAGCCATTTTGATATACGAGAATTAAACTGGACATCGGTACATGATGACTGGGAATTAACAGCCGGCATCGGCAAAGTGTTTTGGGGCGTTACAGAGTCACAGCACCTGGTCGATATCATTAACCAAACAGACCTTGTTGAAAGCACTGATGGTGAGGAAAAGCTGGGTCAGTTGATGTTAAAACTAAGTTTTACTCGAGATTGGGGTGATGTTGATCTCTTCTTATTACCTGGATTTCGTGAGCGTACCTTTCCATCAGCTGTTGGCAGGCTTAGATCAATAGCAGCGGTTGATGTTGGACACGCTGAGTATGCATCAACGCAAGGTAAAGACCATATCGATGCAGCAATTCGTTGGTCAACTAGTTTTGGTGACTGGGATGTTGGCGTATCTCATTTCTCGGGCACGTCACGTGAACCGCGTTTTCGGCCAGCACTCAATGGCGGACGTTCTGTCCTTATTCCTGTATATGAGACGATCGATCAATCAAGCCTGGATCTACAAGCGACTAAGGATGACTGGCTATGGAAGCTCGAATTGATTAGCCGAAGTGGTCAGGGTGATCGATATACAGCAGCTACAGCTGGGTTTGAGTATTCTTTGTATGGCGTTTTTGAGTCTCCAGTCGATCTGGGTATCATAGCAGAGTATTTATATGATGACCGAAAAGAGGCTGCCTCTACACCATTTGAAGATGATCTATTTCTCGGCGCACGATTTGCGCTTAATGATGAAGCCAGTAGTGAATTACTTGCCGGTATGATTGTTGATTTGGATAATAGCTCGCGCGTAATGAGTGTCGAGGCAAGTCGCCGTATTGGGGACAACTGGAAAATTAATCTTGAAGCACGTTTCTTTTCAAATATTGATGACAAAGATAGTTTAGTGAGTTTTGAGAATGATGACTTTATGCAGTTAGAATTGGCGTGGTATTTTTAGAACAAGTTTTTGCCATGCAATAATTCAAGTGCATAAAATGTCGCCTAACCCTATAAATCGAATATGTCATCAAACTAATCAGCACCTTGAAATTTGTTCATTAACTCACAGCGTTTAAGATAGGCTTTACGCGTAATGGCAACATCCTCAAGAAACAAGGGTAGTTCGTTCATTAACATGGCCTGAGGACCATCCACCAGTGCTTTTGCCGGAGAAGGGTGAAAGTCAACAAGTACCATATTGGCTCCGGCGATAATGCCTTGAGCGGTGGCGTGCATAACATCAAGAAGTCCATCAGGTGCGGCATCACGTGTACCAACAGAGTGCGAAGGATCGATGCAAACGGGCATTCGTGTAAGTCGTTTGACAACGGGTACATGTGAGAAATCCACAAAATTACGGTGTGGATCGCCCATATTGGTTTTCATACCACGAAGTGCAAAAATGACCTTTTGATTACCTTCGCTAGCAATATATTCAGCAGCATTAATTGACTCCTCGAGTGTAATACCAAAACCACGTTTCAACAGCACTGGGTGGGTAGTTTGTTTTCCAACGGCCTTTAGTAACTCAAAATTTTGTGTGTTGCGCGTGCCAATTTGTAACATGACGCCCGTAGGGTGGCCGGTTTTCTCTAATGCATCATTGATTTCATCGATATGGTCTTCATGGGTAATTTCCATTGCAATAACTTTGATGCCGTATTTACCGGCCAGTTCAAACACCCATGGTAGACAATCTTTACCCTGACCTTGAAATGAGTAAGGGTTGGTTCTTGGTTTATAAGCACCCATGCGTGTACATACTTGGCCATTTTCTTGTAAGGCCTTCATCATTTTTTCAACATGTTCAGGGTTATCAACGGCACACAATCCCGCAAAGATATGTAAGGTATTCTGACCAAATGTCACGCCATTGTATTCAAATGAACTTGCACGAGATTCATCAGCATGACGTCCCAGAATTCGGTATTCGTTTGATATACGAATAACACGTTCTACACAGGGATAGTCTTGCATTTCTTCGAGAAGAAGTGAGCTGGTAGTGCCGAGAAGATAAATCTCGGTTAGAAGTTGCTCATCACCTTGTACGTCATGTACTCGATATTTGATGCCGTCCAATTTATCAAGTTTAGTCGTGAGTAAAGCGTATTCATCACTTGTTTTATCAGTATTAGGATGAAGTAGAAGGATCATGTCTTATATTTCCTTTTGTCACCTGTATTGAGCTCACTAAGCTCATCATGGCTATCGATTCGGCAATTAGGCAAATATGACCAAATCAGCCTAACGCGTTGAAAGCGATTGTGGTCAATATTTTTTGTTATGCGTTATGAAGCTCATATCAGTATTTGCCGCCTTTACCCAACCCTTGAACTTAAAATTTATTAAGTGGGGCTGCAGATATCGCAATATTTAGGCCGCTTAGTGATGAACGACAGCATGAATGACATATTCATGTTCAAAATAGACGGTATATTTATCGTAGACCCAGCTTGTAATGGGCGGTTCGCCAATGGCCGGATTAACGCGAAGTGGGCTGCCATAGTTTGCTTCAACTTGATCCATTTTCATGCCGCGTTCTGGGCGTAAAACCCCACTGGCACTGTTTTCAGGTTGATTGATGATGCTAAGAGTTTCTGCTGTTAATCCAATTGGTGCGCAGCACAGGCTTAGCAACAAGACCGATTTAATTAGATTTTTACTGTTTATCATTGTTTTCTCCACATCCATGGCTTTCTAATAATATAACTGTATCACGATATACCTTATATATGATTAGAAACCAGCTCTGCAACAAAAACTGCGAATTACACCACAATATAGCGAGTGGTCAATACCTTAGCCGTGTGGTTTAATGCGCAACATGTTTCGACCAATTGAAGTACATATCGGCCTACGCTATACCAAAGCACGCCGGCGCAACAATTTTATTTCCATATTCTCCTTGATCTCTATCGTCGGCATCATGTTGGGCGTATTGGTCATGATTACGGTCCTGTCCGTAATGAATGGTTTCCAGAAAGAAGTACGTGAACGTATTCTTGGTGCAGCCTCTCATATTACGATTAAAGGCATGGATGGCAGCGTTAATGACTGGCCTGAAATCATGTCTAATTCGGCCAATCACCCTCAAGTTGTAGGTTCAGCCCCCTTTGTTCGTGCCGAGGCAATGCTAAGCAGTGGCCAGTATGTAAACGCGGCTTTTGTCCGTGGCATTGATCCTGAGTTTGAAGCTAATGTCTCTGACGTACAAAAGGGTATCTTGGTGGGCAGTTTTGATAATCTTAAGGCAGGTGGTTTCAATATTTACCTTGGAAAATACCTAGCACGCGCGCTAGGCGTTTATCTTGGGGATAAGGTGACCATGGTGACGCCACAGGCATCAGTTACGCCAGCTGGCATTCTACCTAGACTGAAACGCTTCACTGTTGCCGGTATTTTTGAAACTGGCCACAACCAATATGACAGTGGTCTAGCAGTTATTCATATTAAAGATGCAGCGAAACTGATGAGACTCGGTGACGATGTCAGTGGTGTACGAGTTAAGATCAAAGATATTTTCGATGCGCCACGTGTTGGGATTGAGTTGGTTGAACAATTGACTGGTGGTTATTTGGTCAGTGACTGGACAAAAGTCCATTCGAACTTTTTCCGCGCAGTACAAACTGAAAAACGCATCATGTCGATTATCTTAATACTGATTATTATAATTGCCGCATTTAATATTATTGCAATGATGGTCATGACGGTAACGGAAAAGCAGAGTGATATTGCTATTTTGCGAACTCTCGGCTGTACGCCATTTCGAATTACCTGGATCTTTATTACGCAGGGTCTCATTATCGGTCTTGTTGGTATAACACTTGGCACCATCGGTGGAGTCATACTTGCGACCAATATTGATATTATTGTTCCAGCGATAGAGGGTTTCTTTAATGTGAAATTTCTTTCGCCCGATGTATATCTGATTAGTGATCTGCCCTCTGACCTACAATGGTCCGATGTAACTAGTATTGCTATTACATCATTTATTATCACTATGATATTTACGATAATTCCCGCGACTCGTGCTGCCAGCATTCAACCAGCAGAGGCACTGCGTTATGAGTAATACAAGCGTTATTCAATGTACTGAACTTGCTAAATCATATGAAGATGGCAAGTTGAAAGTTGATGTTTTAAATAACATTAATCTTCAGGTAAACAGTGCAGAGCGTGTTGCTATTGTTGGTCGCTCGGGGGCAGGAAAAAGTACCTTGCTACATTTACTCGGGGGATTAGATGTACCCACGCAAGGTGAAGTTGTTATCGATGGAATTAATATTGCGAAGATTAGTGAATCCAAACGTGCAAAATTAAGAAATCGCAGCCTGGGTTTTGTATACCAATTCCATCATTTATTGCCAGAATTTACTGCAGTCGAAAATGTTGCGATGCCATTGATGCTGCGCGGTACAAAACCAAGCCTAGCGACTGATAAAGCAATGCAAGTTCTTCTGCAAGTTGGTTTAGATAGTCGCTTGCAACATCGTCCGGCTGAAATGTCAGGTGGTGAGCGTCAGCGCGCAGCTTTTGCTCGTGCGTTAGTGACAGAACCTAAATGTGTACTTGCTGATGAGCCAACCGGTAATTTAGATAATTATAATGCCGAGCGTTTGCATGATCTAATGATTGAGCTTAACGAGACTCACCAAACCAGTTTTGTAATCGTAACGCATGATGAGACATTAGCCCATCGTATGGATCGTGTGTTGACACTTGATTCAGGAAATTTAATTTAGCAACGTTTGCGTTGTTCCCATCGTCTCACAATATTCCAGCGCCACAATAGGCGGATCAATGTGTAACTTAATATCGAGCTGGTTACTGCCATTATTAAACAGCCTAATAAGAAGGGTTGCCAAATAGCGGATAGTCCATTAGCTAGCCAAGTAAAGCTCAATTCAATTTCAAAACCAGTTGGTTCAATGCCGAGTATTAAGCCACCCAGTCGATAGGCAAAATAAAACAATGGTGGCATGGTCAATGGGTTTGAAATCCAGACTAGCGCAACTGCAATAATTAGATTTACACGAGCAGGTATGGCGACCGCGGCGGCCAATACCATTTGAAAAGGAACCGGCATCCACGTAAAGAACAGACCCACGGCGAAGGCTCCTGCGACTGAACGGCGATTGATGTGAAATAAGTTGGGATCTTTGAGCAAATAGCCAAATATCTTTAAATACTTATTATTCAGCACTTTATCGTGGCTGGGCATGTAACTTTGAACGAGCTTTTTGGCCATACTGGGTTCTAATGCTATTGTTTGGTTAATAAGGGACTATTATCCAACATTTTGCCATCTAGGGCACTAATCATTATGCGTACATGGACGATCGCATTTTTGATGGGTATTGTTGCTGCTCAGCAATGCTCTCAAACACCAAGCTCAGTATGGTTGTTGCTACTGCCAGTCAGTTTGCTGATCTCGATTATAGCCAGAAGCTGGTTAAAGCCAGTATTTGCATTTTCTACGGGATTTCTTTGGGTGTTTGCCTATGTGTTGCTTTTCTCTCATCACACATTCCCACAAGACCATGAGGGTAAGGAGTTATTACTTGAAGGAACGATTGCCAGCATTCCTAAAAGTTCATCACGTTCACTTCGTTTTGATTTTAATACTCAATTAACCAATAAACCGTACCGATTTCGTCTCAGCTGGTATGAGAAACAGGACCAACAACCCAAAGCAGGCGAACATTGGCGTTTACTGGTAAAACTCAAACGTCCTTATGGGACTTCAAACCCGGGTGGCTTTGACTATGAGCGTAATTTATATAGGCATGGGATTTCGGCAACCGGTTATGTTCGCCGCGATGCGATAAACGAAAGAATGGAAAATCTATCTAAATTAACAACGATAGATATGGGGGTAAATCAATTACGACAATATATTTCTGACACTTTGCGAGAAAGATTAATGAATAGCTCTCATCAAGGTTTGATTGAGGCCCTGGCAATTGGAAACCGAGATAGAGTGACATCTTCTGAATGGGATATATTGACCCGCACGGGTACCATCCATCTTGTTGCTATTTCGGGTTTACATATTGGCTTAGTTGCAGGGCTGGTATTTTTTCTTGTGCGATTTGTTGTCTCTCACAGTAAAATATTATTTCGATATTTTCCTGCGCAAGTACCCGCAGCCGGATGCGCAATTATAGCTGCATTCATCTATGCATTACTGGCTGGTTTTTCTATTCCGACGCAACGCGCCTTTCTTATGGTTTGTGTGATAATGGCTTCACTCATATATCGCAGGACAATACTTCCTTCCAATGTATTGGCGGTAAGTATGTTAATAATATTGTGTCTTGATCCGATGTCGGTATTGGATATGGGGTTTTGGCTTTCGTTTGCCGCAGTCGCTATTATTATATTTTCTGTAGCGGGGCGTATTCGTAGTGCAGGCCTCTTAATGGGCTGGGGTAAGATCCAGTTTGTTATTGCGGCAGGTATGTTACCAATCAGTTTGTTGTTTTTTCAAAAAATCAGTATCGCTGCACCGTTTGCTAATCTGATAGCTGTTCCTGTGGTTAGTTTTATCACGGTGCCTATGACCTTATTAGGTACTATGACACTTGATATATTGCCAGTGTTGTCAGATCGATTACTTTATTTAGCAACAACGTCTTTAGATATGTTGTGGGTTTTTCTCGAATGGTTAAATTCACAGTCGTGGTCAATTATTGAAACGACAGCACCTGTAACCTGGACTTTGTTGCCTGCGACTATCGGCGCAGTTTGGATGCTTATGCCGCGAGGTAGTCCTGTGCGGTGGTTATCTATAATATTATTCCTTCCTGCATTATTAATAACGCAGGAACGCCCCAAGCCAAATGAACTGCGATTAAGTTTGATTGATGTTGGTCAAGGTTTGTCTGTCTTTATCGAAACGCGAAACCATAACCTCGTTTATGATACGGGGCCACGTTATTCAAGCCGTTTTGATTCAGGTAAGAACATAATTATTCCTTTTCTTAAATCTCAAGGTGTCACAAAATTAGATACCTTGATTGTGAGTCATGGTGACAATGATCATAGTGGAGGCGCTAAGGCAATAATCCAGCTTCTTAAAGTAAAAACAATTTATACAGGTGCTAACCCTAGGCGTTGGCAGCACATGGAGGCAAAGCGTTGTCAGTCGGGTGAGTCTTGGCAGTGGGACGGAGTCGATTTTAAATTTATTCACCCTGTCGATGGCGATACTGTTGGCGGAAATAATAGTTCCTGTGTCTTAAAGGTAAGCATAGGTTCTCATGCGATTTTATTACCGGGGGATATTGAAGCGCGCGCCGAACATGAGCTTGTTGCTCGTCTTAAAGACAATCTGCAAAGTGATTTGCTTATATCACCACACCATGGGAGTAAAACCTCGTCTTCTAGCGCGTTTGTCGACCAAGTTGCGCCTGAGTTGATATTGATAGGTAATGGTTATCGCAACCGTTACCGATTCCCGCACCACGGAGTCACCCGTCGATATGAGGAGGCAGGAATAGCATGGTATGAAACGGCAAGACAGGGCGCTATTTCAGTCAATATGAACGGCGAAGGACTGGGAAAGCCCGTATTTTGGCGAAATAGAATGCAGCGATATTGGCATACGCAGTGATGGCTTTGTTGTTGCCATGTTGTACAATTAACGACAATCAAGACGTATAATGCTTGGTGTGTTCGAATTTATAAAAATAGCATATAAATCAATAATATAACGGGGCGTAAATACAGTGTTCGAATTTGTTAAAGCCGGTGGCTGGCTCATGCTACCCATTATTGCTTGTTCTATTGTAGCGGTTGCTATCATTGTGGAACGATTCTGGTCTTTGCAACGCAAACGGATTACCCCGCAACATCTTGTTGCGCAGGTTTGGCATTGGGCTAAAGCCAACGATCTTGACGAAACCAAGGTTAACCAGCTCCGTAATGGGTCACCATTGGGTAAAGTTATTGCCGCTGGCTTGATTAATCGCCACCACCCTCGTGAAATCATGAAAGAAAGTATCGAGGATGCGGGTCGTCATATCGTCCCAGAGCTTGAGCGCTTTCTCAATACGCTGGGTACGATTGCTTCAGTGGCGCCTTTGTTAGGTTTGTTAGGTACGGTTGTCGGTATGATTGATGTCTTTGCGGCAATTATCGAGCACGGAGTTGGTAATCCTGGTGTATTAGCAGAAGGTATATCCAAGGCCCTGGTAACCACAGCGGCCGGATTATCTGTTGCGATTCCAGCATTAATGTTTTCACGTTATTTTAAAGGGCATGTTAACGAATTGATTCTTACCATGGAGCAAGAAGCGGTGAAATTGGTCGAGGTCATACACGGTGATCGAGAATCATCTGATGTTGAAGGTGCAACAGAATAATGAAGTTACGTAGTCAAGGCGTTGACGAGCCTGATGTCAACTTAACACCGTTAATTGACGTTGTTTTTTTGTTGCTGATCTTTTTCATGGTATCGACAACGTTTGATAAAGAATCAGAGCTAAGTATCGAGTTACCAAATGCACAAGGCGAAGTGGCCGAGCGTGAAATATTACAGGTCGAAGTATCAATCGATGCGAAGGGTAATTATGCGATTAATAATGAACGTATTATTAACTCACAAATAAATACATTAAAAGCCGCCATTGCTAAGGTTGCAGGTGATAAGCGTGATATTCCGATGATTATTAGTGCCGATGGCCGTGCTTCTCATCAGTCTGTAGTTGCGGCAATGGATGCAGCTCGGCAACTGGGTTTTAGTCGCTTGACCTTTGCGACACGACTTTCTACAGAAGATAAGTAATAACGATGAGCAAGCCTATTCAACTAGACGGCAAGCAGGCCTACCGTCGACTACTTACTTACGTTTGGCCACACTGGAAAATATTCCTGATTGGCGTTATCGGCATGGCAGCTTTTTCAGCGACAGAAGCAGGTTTCCCATGGTTAATGAAACCGTTGGTCGATGAAAGTTTAATAGCCCGCGATCCTAAAGCGATAACCTATATTCCTCTTTTGTTAATAGCCTTGTTTGTGGTGCGTATTTTTGTGAATTTTGTTGCTACGTACAGCATGAGCTGGGTGGGTCGCGCGGTGATCAAAGAACTTCGTAGAGAGATGTTTGAACACTTGCTCAATTTGCCAACCGCAACGTATGACAAATCGTCATCGGGTTCATTGTTGTCAAAAATCACTTACGATGTTGAGCAGGTATCAAGGGCATCAACAAATGTTATTACGGTTGTGGTGCAAGAAGGCCTAACCGTTATTTTTCTTATTGCATTGATGCTGTATCACAGCTGGCAGTTGACCTTGGTATTCATCGTTATCGGGCCGTTTATCGCATTAATCATTACATATGTGAGTAAAAAATTTCGCAAAGTGAGTAGGCGCATCCAAGATAGCATGGGGGGGATCACACATGTTACGGGCGAAGTCATTGAAGGGCATCGGGTGGTTAAAACCTTTGGTGGACAGGAAGTAGAAGAAAAGAATTTCGATAAAGAGAATGAATACAACCGTCGCCAAAAATTGAAAATGGATATATTGCGTGTTTTAAGTTTGGGCGTTGTGCAATTATTGGCTGCTACTGGCACAGCGCTGGTGATCTACTATGCAACATCCGAGGCAATGAAGGACGTTGTTACACCTGGAGTATTTGTTTCTATCTTGACAGCAATGATTGTCTTACAACGACCAATTAAAAGACTGACTTCTGTAAATCAGTATTTGCAAACAGGTATTGCTGCAGCGCAAAGTATTTTTTCATTCTTGGATACGCCAAAAGAAGAAGATAAGGGTATTGTTGAATTAGCATCGGTCACTGGCAAAGTGACTTATGAAAATGTTGATTTTAGTTACGGTGCCGATGGAGATACAGTTCTTAAAAATATTTCATTTACGGCAGAACCAGGTAAAACAATTGCGTTTGTTGGTCGGTCTGGTAGCGGCAAAACAACGCTGGTAAATTTGTTACCCCGTTTTTATGATGCTGCACCCGGGGCCATCCGTATCGATGGTCATGATATTCGCGATATTCATTTATTACAGCTACGTCAACACATTTCCCTGGTTAGTCAGCACGTCACATTGTTTAACGACACGGTTGCGAATAACATCGCTTATGGGAGTTTGCATGGTGCCAGTGTCGAAGATATTAAACGCGCAGCAGATATGGCACATGTCAGTGAATTTGTCAGTAATTTACCCGATGGCTTTGATACATTGGTTGGTGAGAATGGTGTGTTGCTTTCAGGTGGCCAACGTCAACGCTTAGCTATTGCACGGGCATTATTGAAAAATGCACCAATTTTAATTCTAGATGAAGCAACGTCTGCATTGGATACAGAGTCTGAACGGCACATACAAGCGGGTCTGGAAAAATTGATGCACAATAGAACCACCTTGGTGATTGCGCACCGCCTATCTACTATTGAATCAGCTGACATGATCATTGTCATGCATGAAGGTGAAATTATTGAACAAGGCTCGCACGCTGAGCTTATTAAACAAGATGGCCGCTATGCCTTACTGCATCGGATGCAGTTTAGTGATGGTGAGGCGTAGTATATGCGTGCCATTTTGAGCCGTTTCTTTAATAAGATTTGGTATGGTAATTCTTGGCAATGCATTTTATTTTTACCGATCACTTGGGTATTCGGTCAGCTTGTTAAGCTTAGGCGACTCGCGTATGAAAATAGCTGGAAATCTAGTCGTACTTTTCCTGTTCCTGTTATTGTTGTTGGTAATATTTCAGTAGGTGGAAGCGGTAAGACGCCATTGGTTATCTGGCTAGTTGAGCTGCTAAAAAATGCAGGTTACAAACCCGGTATTATCAGTCGCGGTTATAAAGGAAAGGCTGGTAGTTGGCCTCAACAAGTTCGTGTAGATAGTGATCCTGTTGTAGTAGGCGATGAAGCGGTACAGTTAGCAAGACGTTGCCAATGTCCAATTGCTGTTGGCCCGGATAGAGGTGAGGCGATTGACGCATTACTGGCCCATACTGAATGTAATGTTATTGTTTCGGATGATGGTCTGCAGCACTATGCAATGCAACGTGATATAGAAATAGCTGTTGTCGATGGTGTTAGACGGCATGGTAATCAGCGTTTATTACCTGCAGGACCACTTCGCGAACCGGTGTCTCGACTTGAGCAAGTTGATTTTGTAGTAAGTAATGGGGTTGCTGGTCGAGGTGAATATGCGATGCTGGTTAAAGGACTAGTTGCGCGAAACCTTGTTTCAGATAAGCTTCAAGGTCTTGAACGCTTTTCTGGTCAGACTGTACACGCTGTGTGTGGCATTGGTAATCCTGAACGGTTCTTTAGTGGGCTTAAAAAATTTAATATCAATTTAATTGAGCATGTTTATCCAGACCATCACCCATTTGTTGAAAACGATCTTAATTTTGATGATGATTTTCCTGTTCTCATGACAGAGAAAGATGCGGTAAAATGTCAGCGCTTCAAATCACTAAAGCATTGGTTTGTACCAGTACAAGCTGAATTGAATAAGCATTTTGCGCCACGATTTCTGGCGTTATTGGAAAAGAGAAAAGTAAATGGATAAAAAACTATTAGAAATTCTTGTATGCCCTTTATGCAAAGGCGCATTGATTTATAACAAGCCTAAAAGCGAGCTGGTTTGTAAGGTTGACCGTTTGGCATATCCGATTCGTGATGATGTTCCTGTTATGCTTGAAGAAGAGGCGCGGCAGCTGGAAGCAGAAGAAGAAGTATAATGAAATTCACGGTTGTTATTCCTGCTCGTTATGCTTCAACTCGATTACCGGGCAAGGCATTGTTAGACATTTGCGGTAAGCCGATGCTTCAGTATGTTCATGAGCGTGCATTAGAAAGTGGCGCATCTGCTGTTTACATTGCAACAGATGATGAGCGTATCAAGGAAAAAGCTGAAGAGTTCGGTGCCAACGTGGTCATGACATCGACTAAACATCGTTCCGGGACAGATCGGCTCGCAGAAGTCATTGAACATTTATCACTCTCTGATGATGAGATAATTGTTAATTTGCAGGGTGATGAACCATTAATGCCCGTTAGCCTTGTTGAACAAGTTGCTCGTGACCTTCATCAACATGAAGACGCTAGTGTTGCTACCTTATGTACACCGATCAGTTCAGTTGATGATGTGGCAAACCCAAATACGGTTAAAGTTGTTTTTAGTAAGGCGGGTTACGCACT
>Ga0316207_10003880_pt1 | contig 13486 bp, 16 predicted proteins | sample 6weekpyrite_MG_FD_204943 | JGI IMG/M metagenome (GOLD analysis project Ga0316207, IMG submission 204943) | Microbial mat bacterial communities from mineral coupon in-situ incubated in ocean water Damariscotta River, Maine, United States -... | ecosystem: Environmental > Aquatic > Marine >... | reverse complement strand
ATGCTGAAGTGGACATTCTAGTCTTCGCTACGACTGCTCATACTTCTTGAGCAGAACCCCTTCATCACCACAGCAACTCGCGGCGCACTTCTTGGTGGCATGAATCGTATCCGCATCACCGTTTAAGTAATCGGCTACGGGCAGGTTGGTCTCGGCACAATCACAACCCTTGTCGTCATACACATAGCTGCGTAGTAAACCAACCTGCTGCGCGGCTTCATGCGCCTGCCACATAATCTCTGAAGGTGTCATGGGGACGTCTGCCAGTTTATAGGCCGGGAAAAACCGCGTGATATGCCAGGGGCTTTCAACACCTAAATTATCAGCAATCCACTGCGCAATCTGACTTAGCTCGTTAATATCATCATTCTTACCGGGAATAATATTGGTGCGGGTTTCAACATGAATACCCAGGTCATGCGCCTTCTTGATTGATGCCAATACCTGCTCGACCTTAGCGGTCGGACATATGTCATGATAGAACGCATCACTGAGGCTCTTGATATCCGAACACAGGACATCAATGTACGGTGCCATGAGCTCGAGCGCCTCATCGGTGACAAAGCTGTTTGATACGTACACCGTGTACAAGCCTGCCTCATGTGCAAGACGTGATACGTCTATGACGTATTCCAGCCATACCGCCGGCTCTGAATAGGTAAAGGCAATGCCCTGCACACCATGGCGTTGTGCCGCCTCGATAACGTCTTCAGGTTTCACCCAGGCAGCGGTTGATTCTCCTCGCGCCAGGTCATCCAGTGCCGAGACCCCCCATGAGATCTCAAGGTTATGGCAGCCGCCGCAACGAAAATTACACCCGTAACTGCCAATCGACATGACCTGCGTTCCGGGCCTGAAATGCTTTACTGGCTTGTCTTCAATCGGCCCTGTATCAATTGCCGAGAGGATCCCGTACGACAGGTTATAAAGCGTGCCATGGCGATTAACATGGGCCTGGCAAAAGCCACGTTGACCATGCTTGAGCTTGCAATGCCACAGGCATAAGTGACAACTGGTGGTGCCATCGGCATGCTTCTCCTGCAGGCCGGTCTCGACAAGCTGGTAGTGTTGCGGGGCAGTTTCAGTCATAGGGAGGGTAACCCGGTCAAATCAAATGAGACGACACGGTATTGCAAGACAGACCAGCTGGCAAGCCTGGATAAGCAAAACAGCTAAATTGGCCAGATCGGCTTGACGACAGCGGGTCTATCGCGTCTAATACGGCGCTCGACTCAAGGGTCGAGTTGTCAAAAGAGGCTCATCAGGAGCTGAAATGACGTGTTTGAAAATGGCCGGATAGCTCAGTCGGTAGAGCAGGGGATTGAAAATCCCCGTGTCGGTGGTTCGATTCCACCTCCGGCCACCATTTTCTTGCTGCATACCATGATGTGTCATACGCGACTTACACACCGCTAGCGTATAACCTGCATATAAATCAATTGCTTATGGATAAACTCAAGATTAATCAGTGCGTCGAATCATTGTGCCATTGTGGCTGTGATGCGGTTCGTGCCACCATCACCAGTATGGAAATGGGTTTACAGTCAGAACAAACCCGTGATCTGGATAAACAGGAATTCTCCGCCGTCCTGGAAGAACTACGCTCCATCATGTCTGTCTACGACAAGGACTAACATCCTAGTCCGCTGACTCATCATCCAGGTAAACCGACCAGTCACGGTCAACATCACCAAACACAAAGAAATACGGATTTAGCAGGGAATCTTTCGTGTTATAGCGCAAGGTCTGCATCATCGTATCCGTGAGCCTGCCACCGGCTTCTTCAACCACACATTGCGCCGCGGCCGTGTCCCATTCAGACGTTGGCCCCAGCCGTGGATAGATATCCGCCTTGCCCTCGGCCACCATGCAGGACTTTAACGAGCTGCCCATACTGACAATCTCATAGTCTGCAAGGCGCTCCAGGTAGGCATTCAGCGAATCGCCGCGGTGTGAGCGGCTACCCGCGACCATCACCGGCGAACCACAGGGCTGGCGAGTCTGTATCGGGCATGCTGCGTGACCGTCTTCCATACGAAAAGCACCTGCCCCACGCCGCGCGTAGTAACTCATCTTGAGCACCGGTGCATAGACCACGCCCAATACCGATTCACCATCCTGGATCAGGGCGATATTGACCGTAAATTCACCATTTCGCTTAATAAACTCACGTGTGCCATCGAGTGGGTCGACCAACCAATAGCAGGACCATTGCTGACGTTCCGCATAGGGGATCTTGGCCGATTCTTCAGACAAGATAGGAATTTCAGGTGTGAGTGCACGTAAACCATCATCGATCAGGTGATGAGCTGCCATATCGGCCTCGGTCAGTGGCGTTTCATCATCCTTATGCTCAATCGCGTAATCGGTTTCGTAGATCTCGAGAATCCTCTCGCCTGCCTGCCTGGAAAGCTTGATGATGGCATCGAGTAATTTGTCATCCGGTTGAATCACTCTGTGTTTTCCTCACTACGAAGACGTTGTCGTGTCATGAATAATGCTGCAATACTGCGTGCTTCAGTGCATTCGGGGTGTTCGAGCAGCTTATCGAGTTCAGACAATTTCCACTCGATAACATCAATCGATTCGGGCTCATCGCCCTCGCGACGTTCAGGATAGAGATTTTGTGCCAATACTACGTGCGTCATTGAACTCAGGTAACCGGGTGCGACAGTCAGCGAGGTGAGGTGTTCAAGTGCACGTGAGCCGTAACCCACCTCTTCCATGATCTCACGGTTCGCAGCGGCAAGAATTTCCTCGCCCTGCTCGATGCGTCCTTTCGGTAAAGACAACTCGTAACGATCGACACCTGCCGCGTACTCACGTATCAACAGCACAGTATCATCGTTGAGCATGGGTACGATTAGCACAGCGCCGCTTGACGAACCACGCAAGCGTTCAAACTGAACTTCTGTGCCATTGGAAAAGCGTAAATCTAGCTGTTCGATATGAAAAAGCCGGGTCTTCGCTAATGTCTGCGTTTGTAAAATCTCGGGTTTCGTACCCATATACCCGCTACTACCTTGTTGAAATCCTGATTTAACGAAGCCTTACTTCGTTCTGACTTCAACCAGTTTACCACGAGTTTTACGTAATGCGACGGGATCACCAATCACCAGGTCATGAAATTGCACTTCGGTGTTCAGGCGCCCTTCAAACCAGGCTTCGTAATGAACCGCCCGATCACTGCGCCAGACCTTGAAACCTTCCTGGTTCTCAGGACTACTCCGGTAGTAACGCAACCGCTCACTTTCCAACTTTACATCCATGGTGACACGCATCGGGTAGTAGCCATCAAGAAAACGGCGCATGAAAGGTCCGCTACGCAAGCTATAGGTACCATCACCGTTATAGACAAAGGTACGTGTCTCGGCCTTGATGCAGAGCACCGCCTGTTTGCGGATATCTTCAAGCTGAATGGAATTTTCTTCTACCCAGGCTTTGCCAATATTTTCAACATGGGACACGGACAGGTTACGTGATCGATCTTTGCCGAACAGGATTTGCGCGAGGCCTACGGGATCGAGATTACGATGACACTGCTCAATCTGTATCCAGCCATCTTCAAGGCTGCTATCCGTTATCAGCATGCGGTTATGATGGTGGTGAACCTTGTCATCGCGCGCATCTTTAAGGAAGACGAGTTCACCCTCATTGACATCCGCAATCAGGGAGTCGCTGTCATCAAACAACCACTCTTCCATTTGTTCTGGAGTCAGCTGCTGCGCAACAGTCATGGATGAAAACATCCCTAGCAATGTGGATATAGCTAAAACTAACAATAATCTGCCTGACATGTCCCTGCCTCCCGTACTGTTATCCAGACCAGAACACAACTTATCTAAACTATAGTCGATATTTACCGATGGGAAAGGCTGTTATACGACGTAACTCTGCTAAAGTACCCACACATAACTCGCAAGTATGAGAACAATGCTCGATTGGAATACGATAACAACGGTCTTTCTTGATATGGATGGCACCTTGCTGGACCTTAATTTTGATAATTATTTCTGGCAGGAACACGTCCCACTTCGCTATGCGCAATACAATGACTTACAGGTTGAAGTGGCCAAACAGGAATTATTTCCACGCTTCCGCTCGGTCGAGGGCACCATGGATTGGTACTGCCTGGATTACTGGAGCCGTGAGCTGGGACTCGACATCGCCGAACTGAAGCGTGAAGTTGATCACCTGATACAAATTCACCCCCATGTCTGTGATTTCCTGTCTGCCGCACGCAACCATGGTAAGCGCGTGGTACTGGTCACTAATGCTCATACAAAGAGTCTTGACCTTAAAATGGAACGCACCCAGTTGGCGGGTCATTTCGATGCCATTATTTGTGCTCATGATATCGGGCTCCCCAAGGAAGAAACGGATTTCTGGAACCGCCTGCAAGAATGTGAACCATTCGACCGCAGCAAGACCTTGTTGGTCGATGACAGTCTTCCTGTACTTCGCAGTGCCGCCCGTTACGGGTTAGAGCACCTGCTTGCCGTACATAAACCCGATACCCAGGGACCACGCAAGGACGTGGCCGAATTCCGTGCCATTCATAGTTTTGATGATATTATGCCCATGTAACCATAGCCGAGAGCGATGCCTATGCTAACGAAAGAGCTGTTACAAACCATCATGCCGGAATCGTTCCGCAATGATGAAGACTATAAAGCCGGCTTTGTTCGCGTGGCGATCGGCATCTTTATGAGTTTCTATCTCGGCATCGGCACCATCACCGGTTATTTTGATATCACCACCTATGGCTTCACCATCTTGTTGGCGTCATTCATGCTCTACTCGGTTGCGGTGTTTGTCTGGATCTTGCGCGAACCGGGTAATATCCCACGTCGTTATATTGTTAACTTTATAGATATTGTCTATACAACAATATCCAGCGTACTGGTTGGTTTGTCAGACAGCCCGTTTTACCTTCTCTATATTCTTATCTTTATCAGCCAGGGCGGACGCTTTGGTCGACCCTACCTGTTTGCTGCAGCCGGTATGAGCTTTGTTTCATATTCTTTCCTCTGCCTGATTGATCCAAATTTCTCAGAGCACGCCCTGGAAAGTTCATTCAAGCTGATTGCGCTGATCGTTTTACCCCTATACCTTGATGCGATGCTAAAGAAGGTGCAGCGTGCTCGCCGCGACGCCGATGCTGCCAATGAATCGAAGAGCCGATTCCTGGCAACCATCAGCCATGAAATCCGTACACCCATGAGCGGGGCAGTGGGAATGATAAACCTGCTCAAGACCACACCGCTTAATGAAGAACAACGGGTTTACATTAACGGCCTGTCAACATCAGCCAACCGGTTGCATATGCTGATTAATGACATTCTTGATTTCTCCAAGATTGAAGCCGGCAAACTGGTCCTGGAAGCACGCCCTTTTCATCTCGATGAAACAATGGAAGAGGTCAGCATGATGTTGTCACCGCTGGCCAAGCAAAAGGAAATTAAATTTAACTATTCTATTTCTCATGAAATCCCCAACACGCTGCTCGGTGATTCGTTCCGTCTATGTCAGATCTTGTTAAACCTTGCTGGCAATGCCATCAAGTTTACTGAACAAGGTAAGGTCGCAATCTCTGTCAGCCCCATGCACGGCGGCTTGTATTTCGAGGTCAAAGATACCGGCATCGGTATTCCGGATGAAAAACTTATACATATCTTTGATGGCTTCACCCAGGCAGATTCTTCAACTACGCGACGTTTTGGTGGCAGTGGACTGGGTACAACCATTGCCCGAGAACTGGTTCGACTGATGAATGGCCAAATCGGTGCAAAAAGTGTCGTCGGCGAAGGCAGTACTTTCTGGTTCAGGGTTCCATTACAGGAAACAAACATTACCGATATGGATGCTGAAAGCCTGGCTGATAAACAGGATGCTGAAACGAAACAACTCCCTGATATCGAGCCTCTTGATATTTTGCTGGCTGAGGACAGTGAAATCAATGCGCTATTTATGTCAACGACATTAGGTCGCGCCGGCCATCGCATTGACGTGGTTGAAAATGGTCAGCTTGCTCTCGATAAACTGGAAAGCAAACACTACGATATCGTTTTCATGGATATGCATATGCCGGAAATGGATGGTATCGAGGCGACACAACGTTGGCGTGAACGAGAACTGGCCCAACAAACAAAGCAAGCAGAACAAATACCTATTATCGCTTTGACCGCAAATGTTTCAGAAGATGATCGGCAACTCTGCCTGGAATCGGGCATGAACGAATTTATCACCAAGCCTGTCAGCACCAGCCGACTGAGCGAAATCCTTTCTGCCTACGCGCCAGCTGAAAAGACATAAGCGACTCACATCTGGATACGGCCCTCACCCTCAAGGCTGACATAGCCGTCATCATCGGGTAGCCCCATCAGGTTAAACACATCGACTACACCGGTTGCCGTGGTATCGCGCACCCCGAATCTCAGCTGGTAGGTATACTGTTGCCACTTGGATAATTGTACTTCACCGGACAGGTCCACGGCGTAACCGGTATCAACAAAACGAACCAGTAATGCGCCCTCGTTTTCATGCAGGGTGGTCGTAATACCACCCAGGTCAATCGTGACAGGGGCGAGCAGGTTTGCCTGTTGCCAGGCCACCGTACCGCGCGCGCGCTTAAGTTTGTCTGCTGTAAAGCTATACTCTTCGATATCCAGTATCAGTATTCCAGATGCAAAAAAGTCCTGTCTTGAAAATTGTTGTGATAACGATGCCATATCCAGTCTGCCCTTTATACCAGAAAGGTGAATGGCATCCTCGTCGAATTGTGCGCGTCCGCTTAACTTGCCAGACTGATTGTCGATTGACCAGTCAATCGCGATATCACCTCGCAACAAGTCACTGAGGACAATTGACCAATGTAGATTTTCAATATCGTAGCCATCTACATGCAGCGTGTTAAGCCGTCCTGACCAGATACTTCCGGAAACACCTTGCGCAGTTATCCCATGCGGAAGGGTAATAAAGTTTTTGTAAACAAAACTGGCAGGCAGGCTGTAGATAAGTACACACAGGTAGACGCCAACCAGGAATGTGCCATAACGAAAAAATGCCTTTATCATACTAGCCCGTCGTCAGAGTTAACCTGACATTAACGCGCCCGGCTTGTGGCAGCCGTTCACTGGCAAGGCTTTCAACATAGATGCCATTATTTTGCTGAAGGTTAGCCAGCCAACGTACCAGGTCATCAAAACCAACCTGCTCGATCGAAACCTGTACATTCCTTTTACTCGCATTGACGCGTTTAATGTTCGCCCCCGGCAGACCACGCTTCACCGTTTGATTAATCACGGTACGCATCGACCCAGCGCTGATCTTATTACGCGGTACCGAACCTTGTAGCCTTCTTGCCTCGTCGGCCGAACGCTGCAGCCATTCATATAATGATTGTTGCGCCTTTATAGAGGTCTGTAATTGTTTTTTCTCCGCGACCAGTGGTTCCCAAACAAACAGGAATACCAATATCAACAATAATGCGATACCGCCACCACTGACGATCAGGCGTTCGCGTGGATTCAACCCTGCAAACCATTGCTGTAATGCATTCATATCTGGCTCCTGATCAGTAACACGCTCACCAGCTTGTCTTTCCTTGCCGAGGTAGAACGTTCTTCCAGTTCAACACCGTTGACCTTGAGGATTGCCTGCTTGAGATTTTCCAGTTTTTGCAGGTCCGGGACGATCACTTCAACTTCAAGACCATTGTTCCGGTAACTCAGTTTTTGTATCTCTGCCGGGTTATTACCGCCCAGTGCAGGTGCCAGTTTTGCCATTAACTCAATGTAACCGGATTTGACTTGCTGGGTATTCTCACGCAAAGCCTTCAGTTCGAGCGCCGCCTGTTTTTGCACATCGACGACCCTTTTTACCTTCGGAAAGGTCTGCTTGAACAGTGATGTTATCTTTTGCTGGTACTCTTCGCCGCTCGACTTGAGCTGCTGCACCTCGTAAACCGTCGAGCCTGCTTCCAGCACAAACCAGGCCATTAACATTGCGGCGGCGGGTAACCATCGTTTGCGTCCACGTAGTAATTGTGTGGCAGCCTTAAATGCACCCTGTCGCAGGTTAATACCCCGATCCGATGAATAACCTGTAATCAAGGAAACAAGTGCATCGCCGTTACACGGTTTCATATTAACGGGCACATCCATACCGGTCTTTAAATCAGCACCAGCAGAAGCGGCTTCGCCACACTCCACCACATCAATCGCATCCGGCAAATTATTTATTTCATTGGCGTGACGCGAAGCCATAAGTGACAAGCTGTTTGCATCACAAGCAAAACCTGTCTCATCACCACTTCGCAGACAATAGATATCACCCGGCATATGTAAGGCTGACCAGTTGCCATTTACCCGTTCAAGTGCCAACACGTCAGGGACAATCGCATCAGGTTCAATACCGGCATCCTTTAACTGTGACAACCAGTTCTGCATTGTCGCCTGGGCAACCACCGCTGCATTGACCCTGCCGGAATCATCTTGCGAACCCAGTGCGACGTGCAATGTTTCAATATCATCGATCAATTGATCTTCGAGTGCATACGGTACTGCCTGGACAAGTTGGCTTCGTCGCTGTACCGGTAGCTGTGCACTCGCCAGCACGACATCAATCGCCGGCACGAACACAACTGTTTCATATTCACCCTCAGGCGGCGCTATTTGCGCAAGCGCACCACGACCGACCTCAGCCGGTAAACTTGCGGGCGCATCACAAACGGCCCAACTGGCCTTGTCGTCATGTAGATGGATATAGAATTTTTGCATTGTCCTTATATTCCTGTTCGGCTGCGCTGTACAAATCCGCCCAACTCGTCACCCTCTCCACGTGCCAGGATACCCTGCCTTGCAGCATTATAGCGGCCTTGCTCAACATTTACCTGCACCAGGAAGAACCGACTACTCACGCCAACACCCAGTACCTCTCGGCCATTAAGTGCCTGCTCACCCCGAAACTTGGCAACATCCTCGTAACCCTTATCCGGGCGACCATCGAGCATAGCTGTTGCTTCATCAAGCGTCATACCTTCAATCATTGCCGCTAACACTGTTGGTGTGGTGGTATTCACGTTAACGTCACCGCGCTCAGGCAAGGCGGTCACAAAAGGTTCAAGCTTATCGAAATCTTCTCGTTTGATACCCCTGACCAGTAACAACTCACTGCTGCTGACAAACGGTGCATTTGCTGTACGGTAGGGTTGTTCGAGCTTCAGGTAGTCCTGGTCCTCGGCACCGCCCGGCAGACCCGGGTTCACATCCGCATCAATCCAGTCAATGATCGCGGTCGCCAGTTCAACATCCAGTTCCAGTACCGCGAGCAGGTTACGAAAGCGCTGCAGATCGGGTTTACTCAAGCGACCTTCGTCATCGAGGAGGTTATTCAGGTTAAACCGTCCCTGTAAGTCTTCAACCTTCACCTGGATGCGGCCATCGTTCAGTGACAGGGGCTCATCGAGTTTCGCCCAGTCCTCTGCCAGGCTGTCATAGTCATTTTCAAACTTGTCCCGTATCAGCACCGAACGCGCCCAGTTTTCACCTGCCTGTATATACAGGCTAAGCTGATCACCGCGCACCATATTCTCGGCACGACGTATATCGATATGCTGTTGTTTCAACATACTTGTTGCCGCAATACTGGCAAGCGCCACAATCAGCATGGCCGTGACAAGTGCCGTGCCTGCCTCGCTTCGCTTCATGGTCTTCATCCTGTCACCTTGAAGACCCGTCGCAGCTCGCCCCAGCCCTCAACATCAATACGCACTTCAATCGCCAGTGGCAGGCCCGAACTTAGCTGGCCATTATCCGGCCACCCGGATAACCATTGGCCGGCCTCGTCAAGAAATTGTATATCAGCGGCTTCTACACCGGACAGGATCTCGGTGATATAGGGCTGACTGTCTTGTGCACGGTCCAGCACATTCCAGTTCAGGCGCAATAGCTTGTCGTCTTTGAGGGCATAGGCAACGCGCTGCAGGCGGCTGCGCTGCTGACCCGGCAACAGGCGTTTACCGCCCAGGGTAAACTCGACAACTAACTGCGTGTCCTCATCCAGTTCACCACCACTTTGCATAGCCGGCTGTGAATCGCCGTGTATGTCTCGGATACTGCGTGGGGCAGCTTGTTCAAAGTCGCGTCCCAGCCGGGCGAAGCTGCGCTGCATGTCAGACAGGCGATCGGCCTCGTTGCTGATTGCATCACGCGTATTAAGCACACTGTTCAATCCGCCATAGGCCAGTGCCGCCAAAATCGCAAACACCGACATCGCAATCAGGATTTCGATCAGCGTCATGCCGCGCTGCGAGATCCTGTGCCTGGCGATCTGGTTGCGCATCACTGTGGCCTCCCGATGTATATCTCGACATCTGAAATAACATTATCAGGGGCATCGGCGAGGGACACACTGATTTCACCACGCAGCACATCACGGTCACTGGTCGAACGAATCACGGTACGCACCTCCCAGTCATAACCGGCCATCGATTTTTCCTGGGTGGATTCACCTGCGACAGGGTCACCAATCAACTCAAGCTCGACGGATTCATTCATTGCAACCCAGTGCGCGATACTGCGCTGTTTCAAGTAGTCGGTATTGGCAATCCCGGCATTGCTACTGCGTATCGCCGCTGCCAGCGCCACCGCGATGATCACCAGGGCCACCAGTACCTCGATGAGGGTCATGCCTTTCATAGCACGAAGCGGAGATACCGAGATGGACTTATTCATTTGTCACGTCCCGGATGACACCCTGGATATTTCCTGCCAGGCGAAAATCATGATCGGCGTCCTGGCTCGATAGGCTCAAGGTAAAAGGTGTGATCTCACCACTGCTATAGAAATACACGCGTGACTTAACATCATCGTTCTCTGAAGCCGTATCCCCTTCTACCTGGACGCTTGCCTGGACATGCTCAGGTAATTCTCGATCACGCAACACGGGGTCATTGTTGACTCTCAGCCATGACTTGTCTTTCAGCGACAAGAAATAATAGCGTTGGCCGTCTACCTGCAAGGCCAGCTCCTGCCCCTGCAACACGGCCTCTTCACTGGCCAACAGCATTAAGGCACGAATACGTTTACCGTGTGTTTCCAGCTCGGACTGCGGACTGAGCAAGCCAACCGAAAGAACCGCAAAACTCGTGACAATACCGATGATGACTATAACCACCAGTAACTCCAGCAAAGTAAATCCCTGTACACGCCGGAACATGATGAGTTACTCGCTCCAGTTTCCTATGTCGGCATTGATACCTTCACCACCGGGTTGCTTGTCTGCACCGAGTGAATAGATATCAACCGGGCCATTGGTACCCGGGCTCAGGTACTGATAAGGCGTATTCCAGGGATCATTCGGCAACCGTGCAATATAGCCCCCACTTTTCCAGTTACGTGCGTTGGCCGGTTTATTGACGAGGGCCTCGAGACCTTCATCCGTGGTCGGGTATAACTGGTTATCCAACTTATACAGGTTGATAGCACTTTCCAGTGTCAGGATATCCTGCTTTGCCTTGGTGACTCGTGCCTCATCAGGACGGTCAATTACTCGCTGTACAACCACCGCAGCGAGGATGCCAAGGATCACAACCACAACCATTACTTCAATGAGGGTAAAACCTGCTTCACGTCTCTGCATTAAATTGTTCCTGTGTAAATTACTGCACATTTATTTCACCAACTGGTTGAGATCGAAGATCGGCAACAGGATCGCCAGAACAATCACGAGCACCACGACACCCATCGCAAGAATCAATGCCGGTTCAAAGATCTTCATCATTAAGGAAATACGGTTCTCAAGCTCACGCTCCTGGTTTTGTGCCGCACGTTCCAGCATATCTTCAAGCTTGCCACTGCTTTCACCACTGCCGATCAAATGCAATACGATCGGCGGAAAGTAACCGCTCGCCTCAAGCGCCTTTTGCAGGCCCGTGCCTTCACGAACACGTGCGGTAGCCTCAAGCACGGCCTCTCGCATCGGCAGGTTTCCCATCACGTTGGCACTGATCCGCAGACCTTCCAGCACCGGTACACCGCTTTCGGTGAGAATACTGAAGGTGCGCGCAAAACGCGCCGTGTTAACGGCTCTTACCAATCGTGCCAACACGGGCAACCGTAACAGGAACACGTGGTAACGACGACGAACCGATTCACGTTGCAGCATTTGCCGCCAGCCGACAATGGCCAGGGCAATCACCACTGCAACCGCCACACCATAATCACGGACAAGCTCACTCGTCGCAATCAGTGCACGGGTCAGCCATGGCAGGGTCTGACCAATATCGGTGAAGACCTGCACCACTTGTGGCACAACATAACCGAGCAACAGGGTCACCACGGCCAATGCGACAAAGGTCAGTACTGCAGGGTAGATCAACGCCTGTGAAATCGACTGGATCAGTAGCTGGCGGTTCTCGGTGTAGTCGGCCAGTCGCGACAATACGACATCGAGGTGGCCAGTCTGCTCACCTGCAGCAACGGTTGAGCGATACAGTTCAGGGAAAATAGCCGGGAAATCGCCCAAGGCATCGGCGAGTGAATGGCCTTCCTTGATGCGTGAACGCACCGCCAGGGTAGTACTCTGCATACGTGGGTTTTCGGTTTGTTCACTGACCGCTTGCAAGGATTCATCAAGGGGTAGACCCGACTCGGTGAGTGTTGCCAACTGGCGGGTAAAGACGGCAAGTTCCGTTGCGCTGATACTGCGCCCACGTGGCTTGCGCCCTTTACGTAGTGACCGCTGGCGGACTTCATCTACACTGAGCGGAGTCAGTCCCTTATCACGGAGTTGCTGGCGGATCTGACGCGCCGCATCGCCTTCGAGCACACCCTTGAGTTTGTTACCGGTATTGTCCAGCGCGATGTATTCAAAGGCACTCATGACTTAACATCCCGGCGATCCATGTTCAGTCGTCACGCGTGACGCGCAGGACTTCTTCCAGTGAGGTGATGCCGGACTGCACAAGGCGGCGGCCTTCATCACGAATACCGGGGGTCGCCTCACGGGCACAGACTTCGAGTTGCTGCTCACTGGCACCATCGTGAATCATGCTACGCAAGCGTTCATCAATGACCACGAGTTCATAGACACCCGTGCGCCCCTTGTAGCCAATGCCATTACAGCTCTCGCATCCACATGGCTTGTACAAGGTCGGTGGTTTATCATCACCCAGACCAAGGACTTCACTGTCACTTTGCGACGCAACATAGGGCTGCTTACAATCCGGGCACAATACACGGAGCAGACGCTGTGCAAGTACGGCACTGAGACTGGATGACAACAGGAAGGGTTCAATGCCCATGTCGCGCAGTCGTGTCACAGCGCCGACTGCGGTATTGGTATGCAAGGTCGATAACACCATGTGACCGGTCAAGGATGACTGCACGGCTATCTGCGCGGTTTCAAGATCACGAATTTCCCCGACCATGACCACGTCCGGGTCCTGGCGCAGGATTGCACGTAGGCCACGCGCAAACGTCAG
>Ga0316207_10003879_pt1 | contig 13487 bp, 8 predicted proteins | sample 6weekpyrite_MG_FD_204943 | JGI IMG/M metagenome (GOLD analysis project Ga0316207, IMG submission 204943) | Microbial mat bacterial communities from mineral coupon in-situ incubated in ocean water Damariscotta River, Maine, United States -... | ecosystem: Environmental > Aquatic > Marine >... | reverse complement strand
AGCCACAGGTCTTGGTGAAATTTTTATGTTCACCGTAGATGCAGAACCTGACGCAGTGAATCCTGATGGTTCAGTGGTAACACCCATGGATTTACGTTCGGTTCATGACTGGATTATTCGCCCGCAATTGATGCGAGTGCCTGGTGTTGCGGAAATTAATCCCATCGGTGGATTTAAAAAGGAAATACTTGTTGCACCCGATCCAGCAAAATTGCTGGCTTACAAAGTGAGTTATCGTGATGTGTTAGCGGCTATTCAAAACAACAACGCGAATCGTGGCATCGGTTTTATCGAACATAGCGGCGCCCAATGGTTGATGCGGGTTCCCGGTCAGGCTGAAACGCTCGAAGAGCTGGGTAACATTGTTGTACAGCAGGATCAGGGCGTTCCCATTCGAGTCAAAGATGTTGCTACCGTGAGTTTAGGTAAAGAATTACGCTCGGGTGCAGCGACACAAAATGGCCGGGAAGTCGTCATGAGTACGGTCTTTATGTTAATCGGAGAAAATAGTCGTACCGTTGCTAATGACGTTGCCAATAAATTAGAAGAGGTTAAGCGCAGTTTACCGGAGGGGATAACAGTAACAGCGGTGTACAATCGAACCACTTTGGTGGATAAAACACTGGAAACAGTGCAAAAAAATCTACTGGAAGGTGCTTTACTGGTCATCGTTATTCTTTTTCTACTGCTGGGCAACATGAGGGCTGCTATATTAACCGCTGCAGTTATTCCTATTGCCATGTTGATGACGATTACAGGCATGGTACAAACCCGGGTAAGCGCTAATCTCATGAGTCTTGGCGCATTAGACTTCGGCTTACTTGTCGATGGTGCTGTTATCATTGTAGAGAACTGTCTGCGTCGTTTAAGCAACGCTTATCGTGAAGAAGGTATTTCGCTTAATGAAAGGTTATCAATAGTCTTCGAAGCAACAAAGGAAGTCATTCGGCCAGCTTTATTCGGTGTTTTCATCATCACTGCAGTGTATATTCCCATATTCGCACTTGAAGGTGTAGAAGGGAAAATGTTCCATCCGATGGCAATCACCGTTATCATTGCCTTGGTTAGTGCCATGATTTTATCAATTACTCTTGTACCTGCAGGCGTGGCATTCTTGTTTAAAAAGCCTGTCAAAGAGAAAAAGAATATTGCGATTGAAAGCGCGCTTGTGATTTACAAACCAGTTTTGTCTCTTTCGCTTAAGTTCCGATGGCTTGTTGTTTCAGTTGCTGTTATTTTCGTTGTTCTTTCTGGATTACTCGTGCCAAAGTTAGGCTCGGAGTTTGTGCCAAACCTTGATGAGGGGGATATTGCCATGCATGCGCTACGCATACCGGGTACATCTCTGAGCCAGGCAATAAGTTTGCAAGAAAGCTTGGAATCTGAAATCAAAAAGCTGCCTGAGGTAGAAAGAGTTTTTGCCAAAGTGGGGACGGCAGAGGTAGCAACCGATGCTGTACCGCCAAGTGTGGCTGATAATTTTATTATCTTAAAACCTCGCGAGGAGTGGCCGGAGCCTAATAAACCGAAATTACAGTTTGTGGCTGAATTGGAAGAAATCGTCACGCCCATTCCAGGAAACCGCTATGAATTCTTACAACCCATTCAAATGCGGTTCAATGAATTAATTTCAGGCGTACGAGCGGAAGTTGCAATCAAAGTGTTTGGTGATGATTTTGAACAACTGATTTCCTTAGGTAAACAATTGGAACAAACTGTCACCACGATTAACGGTGCTGCTGATGTGGCCGTCGAACAAACCACAGGATTACCGATATTGTCCATTGTGCCCAAGCGCGAGTCCATGGCACGCTACGGCTTAAACATAATTGAATTACAGGACCTGTTGGCAACCGCCATGGGTGGTAAAGTGGCGAATCAATTCTATGAAGGCGATCGGCGCTCGGATATTGTGGTTCGACTTGCAGAAGATCTACGCACAAATGTGGATCGACTGGAAGATTTACCGGTTAAGCTTCAAAGCGGTGATTATGTGCCTTTAGGTGAAGTCGCTGAGTTAGTGTTGGAAACCGGATATAATCAGGTATATCGCGAAAACGGTAAACGTCGCGTGGTTGTTACCGCCAATGTCAGAGGGCGAGATCTCGGCTCATTTGTACAAGAGATTCAACAAGTCGTTCAAGATAAAATTGAAGTACCTGCAGGCTATTGGATTGAGTATGGCGGTACTTATCAAAAACTGCAATCAGCAACACAACGCTTATCTATTGTGGTTCCATTAACTTTGGTATTAATTGTCGCGCTATTAATCATGGCGCTGGGTTCGTTCAAAGATGCCATGATTATCTTTTCCGGCGTTCCATTGGCATTAACTGGTGGTATTGTGGCGTTATTACTGAGAGATATTCCATTCTCAATTTCTGCAGCAGTAGGATTCATTGCTTTGTCAGGTATTGCTGTGCTGAATGGATTGGTAATGATTTCGTTTATCCGCAGCCTACGGATGCATGGTAAGGCACTGCAGGAAGCTATCGTCGAAGGCGCGTTGACGCGTTTACGTCCTGTCTTAATGACTGCTCTGGTAGCGGCTTTGGGGTTTATTCCAATGGCACTCAATACAGGAATTGGTTCTGAAGTGCAACGCCCACTTGCGACAGTGGTTATTGGTGGAATAATATCGTCAACCTTATTAACATTGGTTGTTCTTCCCGCCTTATATCGAATTGCCTATAGGGATAAACCTACTCAGACTAGTCCAGATTTAGCTTGATTTCGATAGAACTCCGGTTTTTTATAGACCGGAGTTTTTTTAAGGGCTAATTTCCATTGGTAATGATTATATATTTAGAAGTGTTTAGGGTTACGAGTAATTCATGCAACAATTAAATTAATTGGAATAACCGCTAAGCCTAAACTCTGGAATTTAGGGTTACTACAGCTAAAGGATTAGTTGGAGTTATTTTCGAGGTATATTTGAATGTCGGTTTTCGCAACAGATTTCTCGATTACATATTATTCTCCAACGGCAGCTCCAGGGCGAACCCAAGGCAAATACAACACGTTCGGGAATGACCGCTTTAAGATTTTCGTTTGTTAGTCAAATTTTCATAAATTTAAAAAAAATTTTCTTGTTAAAAATTACGAACGACCACAATGTCGACAAAGTTCTAATTCATAGAACTTACACCAAATTCTCTTCAAGGGTGAATCTTATCCCTTATCTATTAGATAATCGAATATCTGCTTAATGTTACAGGCTCAACTTTCTGATCACATCTGATACTTGTAGACTTTGCTATATTAGCAGATAATTAAAGTATGAGTGCATTTGTATTGCATGAATAAACATGAAGCCTGTTGTTAACCTTGTGCTAAAAAACTTGACTAAATTGATTGGTCATAAAATTTTGTTGCCAACGGTTAAATTAAGAGTACTGAATTCAATAATAAAATATTACAATGAGAAAATATTATGAGCTCAAAAAATAAAACCTACAAATCACTGCCTGATACAATCGCAGCAATCGACTTAGGTTCAAATAGTTTTCATATGATTATCACAAAGCGTAAAGATGATAGCGTGGTTGTTATAGATCAATTAAAAGAAACTATTCGGCTCGGTGCTGGATTAGACGATAAAAATCAGATTACTGATGAGGCAATGGAGCGGGTACTCACATGCCTTGCTCGGTTTGGCGAAAGAATAAAACATATCCCTTCCAACGGCGTTCGTATCGTTGGTACCAATACATTACGAAGGGCCAGTAATTCATCTGAAATCTTGAATAAGGCAGAAACATTACTTGGACACTCAATTGAAATAGTCTCAGGTATTGAAGAAGCAAGGTTAATTTATCTAGGTGTTGCACACCATGTTGTTAAAGATAACGGTCGACGAATGGTCATAGATATTGGAGGCGGAAGTACCGAAATTATACTAGGTGATCGTTTCGAACCAATTTACATTAGAAGTTTTGAAATGGGTAGTGCAGTAATCAGTGACACCGTCTTTAGCAATGGCAAAATTTCTCCCAAGCGCATCCGATTGGCCCAATTAAAAGCAGAAGCAGAACTTGAACCCTATGCAGAACAATATAAAAAGTTGAATTGGCAAGATGTTATCGGTGCATCGGGTTCGATAAAATCAATCCAAAAAGTTGTTTCCGGTATGGGCTGGTGCTCGAATGGCATCAGCGCCGACTCATTGGAAAAAATTATTAAAAAACTGCTTCAAATCTCCCATGTAAACGAATTAGACCTCAAAGGCTTGAAACCAGACAGACAACCGGTATTTGCCGGTGGGGTTATGGTATTAAAGGCAATTTTTGACACCTTTAACATCGAACACATGAGTGTTTCGCAAGGGGCTTTGCGAGAAGGCATCATCTATGACCTGATTGATCGAGAGAAACATCAAGATACACGAAGCACAAGTATTCAGGAATGGATGGATCGTTACGCAATTGATAAAACTCATGCACAAGCCGTCACAAATACCGCTTTAGATTTATTTTCCCAAGTTGAAACAACCTGGCAGATTGACGAAATTGAATATCAACGAAACTTATGTTGGGCAACAAATATTCATGAAATTGGCTTGAGTATCTCACATACCCAGTCTCATAAACATGCGGAATATATTATTCGCAATGCAGACTTACTTGGATTTTCACAAGATGATCAACAAATTTTAGCGGTGCTTGTACGGAGCCAACGAGGCAGTTTTTCCACGGAATTATTTAAGTCACTTAAAAGTGCCAAAAAAAATAAATTGAAAAAAATCGCTATAATACTAAGAATCTCAATATTGCTAACGCGTAGCCGCAATTATAAGAAACTCATAATGCCAACCATGACAGCTAAGAACAAGAAAATCAGCTTAACGTTCTCTGACAACTATCTTGAGCAGAATCCATTAACTAATTTGGACTTAAGTAAAGAACAGGAAACGTTAGCTAAAGCCGGTTACCTTCTTGACATTAATTAGAGAATCTTATTTGATTGCTTTACATCATTTCCATCTTATTATCTAAGAATTTATTGAACTACATTTAAAATTCAAAAATAGGCCGTTTTATTAACTCAATCACCCAACAAAATGCCCTTTATCAATACGTTCTGCTTCCATGTTTTCTAACTCTCTAGCACCTGATACAACAACTTCCTGATCTGTTACATAATTTAAATCAGGATTTAAGCGAGGATATTTAACTGAATTTAAGATAACCTTTGTAGCATTTAATCTTGCCAAGTGTTTATCATTAGAACGAATAATGGACCAAGGTGCTTCAATACTATTCGTTCGTTTCAACATCTCATATTTAACATTGGTAAAATCATCCCAGCGCTCCTGAGCTTGTAAATCCACTTCACTGAGCTTCCACTGACGGAGCGGATCCGTTCTACGACGTTCAAAACGACGCGCTTGTTCTTCTTTTGTCACACTGAAATAAAGTTTTAACAATATCGTATTCTGCCTGACTAAGTCTCGTTCAAAACCGACAACACCTCGCATAAAATGCTCGTATTCCTCTTCGTTACAAAAACCAAAGACTTTTTCTACCATTGCCCGGTTATACCAGCTACGATCGAACAACACTATTTCTCCACCACGTGGAAACTGAGAAACATATTTTTGAAAATACCATTGAGTACGTTGCTCCTCAGTCGGTCTTCCTAAAGCAACAATGCGGTAATGTTTTTCATTCATGTATCGTGTAACACGCCGAATGGTTCCTCCCTTGCCTGCCGCATCCCGACCCTCAAAGACAATAATCATCCGTTGTTGCTTATCCTCAAGATATTGTTGCAATCGAATCAGCTCGGCCTGGAAAGGTTTTAACTCTTTGTCTTCTTTATCCCTTTGTATAAGCGTTCTAGCAAGAGCAGCCTCTTTAGTATCTAGATCAATTATATTATTATGAGTTGGACGCTCAAGTACTTCAGAATCTGACATCTTTATTCTCCTTCTTCCTATATAATCCTATTATAAGCGGGAGATAATGATATGAATAATAAAGAATTTTTATCACGATAACCGAGTAATTTACTCATATTTAAGTATTAAACAAAGAATAGACATTTTGTGCATTTGTCTAAGTGGATGGTCAATTGTTCACGGGACAGCTACTGAAAGTATTTCCATTTTTTCAAGCGTTCTACAGTTAAGACATAAAGGAAATTTTCAATAGATCCATGCTTTAGTGTCTGTTCCTACAGAACCAGAATTTTGCTAACCGTAATATACCCTGTTTCCAGGGAACTCTATGTGATATACCGCTTTGCTTTGGAATTTTTTCAATATTATCTTGATACCAACGATAGTTTCTGATTAGAGCATCTTTATTTGAGTATTTTGGTTTAAACCCAAGGATATTCTCAGCTTTTTTTACCGAAACAAAAGATTCTTGGCTAGCCGTTTCATATACCCATTTATACAATGGTGAAAGCTTTAAAAACTCCAAAACCTTGAGCGTCCAGATAATTGGTGTTGCTGGCAGTGGGCGTATTATTCTTCCAAAGTTTGCTTCGTCAAGAACAGCCTGGAAGTCCTCTTTCATAGTTGTGAATTCTTTTGCACCAATGTTGAATGTGTCATTCACTAAATTCTCATTTCGGGTTGAAACTATATAGATAAACTCACATAAATCTTCAACATCTAGAAGTTGATAGCGATTGTTACCGCTTCCTATCATTGGAAAATCACAACCATTCATTGCCCAGTCATAAAACAACGCAAAAACACCTAGACGCTCTGGACCTATAAACGATTTAGGGCGAATTATTGGAACATGCATACCTTTGTTGCGATATTCTTTACAGATGTTTTCAGCCTCAATTTTTGCCTCACCATAAGGGCCAACTCCATTTAGTGTATCTTCCTCTAATAAGGGATGGTGATCAGGTATTCCATAGACAGCAGTTGAAGAAATTTGAATAAACCTTTCTACACCTTGTCGATGAGCTTCTTCTATAACATTTCGTGTACCATCTATATCAGTGGAAAAGATATCTTCCCTTTTATAAAGAGGTAAAGCAGCTGCACAATGAATAACGATATCAGCGCCTCTAATAGCTTCAACGACCTTGTTTTTTTCTCGAATATCACCTGTAATAATTCGAATCCTATCCTTACAATCCGGATATTCAAATTCCACTATATCTAGCGAAGTAACATCATATCCTTTTCCTAGAAGGTAGCGAATTAAATTAATACCGAGAAACCCAGCTCCTCCCGTTACTAAATATTTTGTCATCTAGAAATTTTCCCTGCTGATAGAATACAAACTAATTTGTACTAATTTATTTAAGCCTAATTGAATAAATGTGAGAGATATTGTAATCATGAGCGAAATTTCATTATATGATTTTGTTTCCTTATCGTACTAAACATAGGGTATTAACGCTTACATGCTAAAGTAAGCCCATCCCCAATGGGAACAATCGACAAGTCAACTCGCTCATCGGTTTGTAATTTTTTATTCAATGCTCGAATTGCTTTTGTATCTTCATCTTGCTGTGTCTGGTCTGCGACCCAACCTCCCCAAAAAACATTATCAATCGCAATTATGCCTCCAGGACGAGTTAAGGCCAAACAAGCCTCGTAATAGGCATCATAATTTGCTTTATCCGCATCAATAAAACAAAAATCAAATTGCCGTGAATTTTCTTTTTGTAATTCCTGCAACGTCTCTAATGCTGGCGCTAAACGTAAATCAAATTTATGCTCTACATCTGACCTCTTCCAAAATGACTTGGCAATACCGGTCCATTCCTCGCTAACATCGCAACATAAAATTTTGCAATCCTTATGCGTAACCTGCGCCATTGCTAACGCACTGTAACCTGTAAATGTCCCCACTTCGAGTATATTTCTGGCATCAATCAATTTAACCAAAAATGCCATAAATTGACCTTGGTCTTGTGAGATTTGCATTGCTGACATGTCTAATTTTGCAGTCTCTTCCCTTAACTCTTGTAGTAAATCATTGTCTCGAGACCAAGTATCTAACATATAGCTATAGAGCTGATCAGTAACTGAAACAATTGTTTTTGACATGATATATTCCTTTATCAATAATTTTTTTTGGTAAATTTAATATTCATGGAGAAAATAGTATATATACCATACAATAGAATTTTGCCTGGGACCATATCCGGTAATGAATTATTTTAAATTTATCGTCTTTCATGTGGCCCTATTTCCACTGTGTTTATTTGCTAGCCCCTATCATTTTAATTTAAAACAAGAAATTGGCTTTATCGGGCTTGGCACTGGCTTGGAGCTTGGAGGCTTATACGCAAATTCAAAAAAGTCCAAACCCACACCTCAAAGTGTCGCTTCGTTAGATAAAAGTGATATTTTAAGTATCGATCGATTTGCCGCTGGTCGATGGAATCAATCAGCTGCAACAAGAAGTGATATTGTTTTATATTCCACGCTAATAGCCCCTATGTTACTCCCCGCCTTTCATCGATCATCTTTTTGGGACATCTCATTGTTATACGCTGAAACAGTATTAATCACCAATGGCGGTGTTAATCTGGCAAAAGGTTTAAGCAATCGATATCGTCCCTACGCCTATAACTCTGATGTGAATAATGACACTTTATATGATCTAGACACCAAACGTTCCTTTTTTTCCGGTCACGCAGCTCACATCACTGCAAGTTCTGTTTTCTTTGCCAAAGTCTATTCTGATATGAATCCCAATAGCGACTATAAAAATACAGTTTGGTTGGGTAGCGGAATTGTCACCTTGATTGGCAGCTGGCAACGCTTAGAGTCGGGAATGCATTTCCCAACAGATATACTTCTCGGCATAACATGGGGAGCAATAGTGGCATACTCGGTACCTGAATGGCATTTAAAACGTCATAAAGTACAGATTTTACCTTTTACAGATTCCAATAATCATGGAATTCGATTTATGACAACATTGAAATAGATGAATTAACATTCTCAAGATCTATTTTAATTGTTGTTTCCAATTCCTTATCCGTTAAACAATCTGAATGCTGAATTTGGTATTCCAAAACATCTAAATCGGCATCTGACACATCTTTATTTTCAATGTTCCGCTGAATCAAACGCTGTCTAATCGTATCGATATCAACATCACACGCTAAAATAGTAAAATTTACTTCATGTTTCTGTGCAAGATTAGAAAACAACTCCCGTTGTTTTAACTGTAAAAATGCTGCATCTATAACAACTGAATAACCAGATGTTAATAATGTTTCAGCTAACATCATTAAGTGTGAATAGGTTTTCTCGCTGGTATTTCCATTATATATACCCTGTTGGACACCCGATTTATCTCGTTTGTTAGTTTCAATACCAGAAAGCCGTTTTCGCTCAACATCCGAACGAATTCTAATGGTAGGATATTCCTGCATTAAAACCTGGCTCACAGTACTTTTACCAGAGCCAGACAATCCATAAGTAATAAAAAGTTTAGGTTGAGCTTGTTTGGTATAACTTTCTGCAAGCTGTAAATATTTTTGAAAATCTTTTTGCTCGAGTTTTTCCTCTTCCTTAGATAAGCCTTCCTGCTTCAATCGAATACAGCTCACCATTGCTCTAACAATAGCTCGGTAGAGTAAATAATATTTCAAAACAACTAGTCCAGAATAATCACCGGTTAATTCCAAATATTGATTGAGAAACCTACTAGCCATTTTGTTTTGCCCATGATCTTGTAAATCCATGACCAAAAACGCTATTTCACTAATAACATCATTCCAACGTAAATCTTCACTAAATTCTATACCATCAAACGCAATGACTTCTTCATTGACTATGGCAATATTCCGCAGATGTAAATCTCCATGACATTCACGAACGAAACCTTGGTCTTTTCTAAGTAAAAATTGACTCTCCAAACGTTGAAATTCGCATTCCCCCCAATCTTGCAAAGCTTGAACGCGGTTTATGTCAGAATCCGAATCCAGACGTATGAGAATGTCATTAAAACAACTTTGTAGTGGTGAATGAACATGAGATAAGTCGCCAAAAGCTTGAGATTCATCTGCAACTTGAATTTGTTGATGAAATTCTGAGATTTTATTTGCCAATAAATCCATATGATGAAAATTTAGCTTATTTTTTGCGAGCACGCGATCTAATTGAGCGTGCTGAGGAAATTGACGCATTTTGACTGCGTATTCTATAGGTTCTTCACTACCATTAAATTGGGGCAATGAATAACTTCCGGTTATGGATATGACTTCTAAATAATACTGGGGGGCAAGTCGCTGATTCAATGTTAATTCTAGATCACAGTATAAATGACGTTTTTTTAGCGATGAAAAATCCAGAAAACCCAAATCTACAGGTTTTTTGATTTTGTAAACAAATTCACCCGTTAAAAACACCCATGAAATATGCGTTTCTATTAACTCTACTTGAGTCACTGGATGCGGATAAATCTCGGGATTCTTTAAGGCGTCTATTAACTGCTCAATTGCCTGGGGCATTTGATTTCCTATGACTTAATCATTATCTGCACTTTCAGGAGAATTATCTCATATATTAACCATATCTATCTATGTTCAAATATATTGCTAAGATAGCTACTGCATTAGATATTTAGCTGTGATCTTTCTTACACCTATCTGCTATTCCGTGGCTTATAATTAACGACAGGAACTGGAGGCGAATTATGTTATATCTATACACCGGAAAAAATAAAAAGACTATGGAAAAAGAAGCTCAGTCTTTAGCATCCGAAATAGGTCAAAAAGTTCACAAAATTGACTTAAGTAACATTGTATCGAAATATATTGGTGAAACTGAAAAGAATCTCGCGAAATTATTCATTAAAGCAGAAAATCAAAAATGGGTATTATTTTTTGATGAAGCTGACGCATTATTTGGAAAGCGCGGCGCTGTTAAAGATAGCCATGACCGATATGAAAACAAAGAAATCGAACAATTACTAAAATATATTGAGCGCTATCGAGGCATCGCTATTGTTTCAACAAACAATAAATCTAATTTTTCAGATAAATTCAAAAACTATTTTAAACAAATTCATGATTTCAAACATTAAGAGTTAATTTATTAATTGATTGCATCTTGTAGTATTTGTTTATAGGCGTTATGTGTCATTTTTACTGGATTTCCCCCATTAGAAGGATCTTCGAGCGCCATCTGTGCGATTTCATCCAACCTGTCACTGTTAATCCCAATATCTGATAAGTAATTAGGAATACCAATCACTTTTCGCAGATCAAAAATCCAGTTAACAAATCCGTCAAAAGAAGTATCATCTAAATCGATATATTTCGTCAAGCGAACTATTCTTGATTCTATTGCAGGCTGATTATTTTTTAATACATAAGGCATTAAAATAGCATTCAATAAACCATGATGAGCATCGTAAATCGCGCCCAGGGGATGCGCTAAGGCATGCATTCCACCTAAACCTTTTTGAAATGCGGTAGCGCCTTTCATAGATGCTGCTAACATATGGCTTCTTGCCTCCATATCATCACCATCTTGCACGGCTTTGATCAAATTTTCTTTGATCAAACGTATACCTTCTAAGGCAATACCATCAGCCATGGGGTGATACCCTGGTGCACAATAAGCTTCAAGATTATGAGATAAAGCATCCATGCCAGTAGCTGCTGTCATTTTAACATTCAGCCCAATGGTTAATTCAGGATCAGCAATAACGACCTGTGGTAACATTTTTGGATGAAAAATAATTTTCTTTTTATTAGCAACGACATCATGAATCACCGATGCCCGCCCTACTTCGGAACCGGTTCCCGCTGTCGTCGGTACAGCTATGATAGGTGCGACAGTCGCCTCATTTACGCGTAACCAATTATCTCCAACATCTTCAAAAGACCATAAATCCAAAGTTTGACCAACCATCAGCGCAATGGCTTTACCAGCATCCAAACTGCTACCACCACCACAGGCAATAACACCGTCATGTTTACCTGCCATGTAAGCAGCTAATCCCGATTCAATGTTTTCTCCGGTGGGATTTGATTTAACGTCTTTGAATACCTTAATTGAAAGACCGGCATTTTCACATTGTTCCACCAATTGAGTGACAATAGGTAAACCAGCTAGGCCATGATCTGTAACTAACAACGGCTGCTGAATGCCTAAAGAAGTACAAACCTCGGGCAATTCCTTAATTCGGCCTACACCAAATTTCACTTGGGTAGGATAATTCCAGTTTCCCGAAAGTTCACTCATGATTCTTTCCTTTTAAGGTGAAAAGATTTTGGTCGTGTCAATTGTTCATAACCAACCTCCGAAAGCGTACATCCCTTGCCGGAGTTTTTAAATCCACTCCATGCCAAAGCAGGATCCAGGTAATCACAACGATTCATAAAAAAAGTCCCTGCATTAATTTCTTGTCCTATTTCTAAAGCCTTCGTTTCATCCTTTGTCCAAACAGATGCTGTTAACCCGAAATCACTATCATTCATTAATTCAATAGCTTCTGCATCTGAAGCAACCGGCATAATTCCAACTACTGGACCAAAACTTTCATCGCACATAACACTCATTGTATGATCCACATTAATCAACACTTGTGGTGCTAAATAAGCGGTACCTGGTTTATCAGCAGGAAATTTCTCTGGGTCTAAGCATGCTTTTGCGCCTGCAGACATCGCATCTTTTATTTGCTGCCGTACATGGTCTGCTGCGCTTACTCTTACCATTGGACCCAATGTCGTAGATGAATCCATGGGGTTTCCCAATACATATTTGTTCACTTCAATGACAAATTGCTCAACAAATGCCGGAAAAATGGATTCATGTACATAGATTCGCTCAATACCACAACAGGATTGCCCAGAATTAAAATACGCACCATCAACCAAATTGGGGACAACTGTTTCTAGATTTGCATCTTCTCTAACATAAGCCGGATCTTTCCCACCAAGTTCTAATCCTGTACCAATAAAACGCGCTTTTGCTGCATCTTGCACCGCTAGACCACCTTGAACCGAGCCGGTAAACGCAACATAATTAACGCCTTCATGTTGAATTAAATGCTTTGTATCATTGTGATCAAGATATAAATATTGAAATATGCCAGACGGCAATCCAGCAATATCAAACACTTCTTTTAAACGTTCTGCAGTTAAAGGCGTTTGTGCAGAAGGTTTTAGAATGACAGAATTTCCTGCCATGATTGCTGGGATAATCGAGTTTACTGCAGTAAGGTAGGGATAATTCCAGGGCGAAATCGCAAATACCACGCCTAATGGTTCACGCCTGATAAAACGGTTAAATCCCTCTAATTCTTGGACTTGTACATCTTGTAACTTTTCCTCAGCAATACTAATCATATAACGAGCACGATCGGCAAAACCTACTATTTCACCCATTGTGTATTGAATAGGACGACCCATTTGACGGGTAATTTCTTCCGCAATATCTGATTGCCTTTCTAATATGGCATCAACTGCTTTTAAGCATATAACTGCTCGTTGTTTAATGGGTATATTGGACCATTCTTTTTGCGAACGTTTAGCGCTTTCCAAGGCCG
>Ga0316207_10003878_pt1 | contig 13488 bp, 12 predicted proteins | sample 6weekpyrite_MG_FD_204943 | JGI IMG/M metagenome (GOLD analysis project Ga0316207, IMG submission 204943) | Microbial mat bacterial communities from mineral coupon in-situ incubated in ocean water Damariscotta River, Maine, United States -... | ecosystem: Environmental > Aquatic > Marine >... | reverse complement strand
TGTTGAAAGGTGGACCTGCTGACCGACTGGCCGCGTTCCAAGCAGGAAGCGCCGCGCAACAAGCAGCAATCCTTGAAGCGATTGACGAGCGGCCCGTCCCGATGTCGCAGATACAGGCCGCATTTTCCGGCGGTCCGATTGCGCTCGATGTTGAATGGTTTGCCAGCGCTGAGGATATGGCAAGCTTGTTCCGCTTCATGCGCGAAACCGCCGATCCACGCGCGTTTGAGATCATGTCGATCAATACTTCGATGTCGGCCTCCACACGCGAGAAATGGGATTATGCTGGTTACAAGGGTGGATCAGAACCCGGCGTGCTCAACCTTACGTGGTTGCTACGCGGTGATGACAATCGCGATAGGGTCCTGTTTCTTAGCTGGCAAAACGAAGAAGCCAACCTTGATCAGAGCGCCCTTGAATTGATCGCACAGCGCATTCTGTCTCTGCCGCAATAGTTTCCGAAACAACCGCTCATCGCGCCCCACAATGCGCACCCCCTTGCGCGTCGGCTCTCTCGCCCTTATCGCAGCGCACAAATTATACGTTTTGAAGGGAAACTCATGAGCGACGACACAGATCAGCAGCGTTTTGAAGGCACTAGCGACTATATCGCAACCGAAGACCTCAAGGTTGCAGTGAATGCCGCTGTGACATTGCGCCGCCCGCTTCTGGTCAAAGGTGAACCGGGCACTGGTAAAACGGTGCTCGCGCATGAGATTTCAAAGGCCATCGGCGCTCCGCTGATCGAGTGGAACATCAAATCGACAACCAAGGCGCAGCAGGGCCTGTATGAATACGACGCGGTTGCGCGTCTGCGCGATGGCCAACTGGGCGAAGAGCGCGTCCACGATATTCGCAACTACATCAAAAAGGGCAAGCTGTGGGAGGCCTTCACCTCCCCTGAACTGCCCGTTCTGCTGATCGACGAAATCGACAAGGCCGATATCGAATTTCCCAACGATCTGTTGCAGGAACTCGACCGGATGAGCTTCGATGTTTACGAAACGCAGGAGCGGATCGAGGCGAAGGAGCGCCCGATCGTGGTGATCACATCGAACAACGAAAAGGAGCTGCCTGACGCATTCCTGCGCCGCTGCTTCTTCCACTATATCAAGTTCCCCGACCGCGACACGATGCAGTCGATTATCGACGTGCACTATCCCGGCATCCAAAAAGCGCTGGTGAAGAAGGCAATGGATATCTTTTACGAACTGCGCGAAGTGCCGGGCCTTAAGAAGAAGCCATCGACCAGCGAACTGCTCGACTGGCTCAAACTGCTTCTCAACGAAGATATGCCACTTGACGTGCTGCAAGATGCCAACCCCAACAGCGCGATCCCGCCGCTGCATGGTGCTTTGCTCAAGAACGAACAGGACGTGATGCTGTTCGAACGTCTCGCTTTCATGGCTCGCCGCAACCCCAGCTGATTCGAGCTTCCACGCGCAAATTTGCGCAGAGAATTGTCTCTAGCCGCCGTCCCATCGGAATGAGCGGCGCGGCGCTAGAGTGATGGCGAAAGGTCTAGATCCGGCTTGCAAAGGGGTGTGAATGCACCCCTCAAAAGCTGTAGGCAAACTCGAAGTCGCCCCAGCGATCGCCGTTGATGTAGAGCGGCACATAGACGTTGCGCACGACGTAGTAGCGGGTGCCGTCGCCTTCCTGACGATAGACTGCCATCATGTAAGGTGCATCGCTGACCTTGGCCTTTTGATCGAGTGGATCGAATAGGATGCGCCCGTTGCGGCAATACTTGGTGTCATGCGCAAGATCGCCTGTCGGCTCGCGCGACATTTCGGAGATGTGCGTTGGCAGATAGCCTTTGGTATCGGTGCAGGCCGCTGCGCGCACCCGTGCATCGGATTCCTTGGCTGCATCGAGCATCGGCTGCCACTTGCGGTCGGCCCAATCAAAAGCACCATTGCGGAAACGAGGCGGATTGCTGCCTTCGATCTTTACATAGTCCTGATCGAACAGTTCCGCCTGACTGATTTCGCCGCTCGCAATCGCCGTTTCGGCAATCTCGGCGATTTCACTGGCAAGTTGCTGCGCGCGTTCGACCATCATGCTGTCTTGCGGACAAAGCCCTGCTTGAACCAAATGATCGAACATCTCGCTCGCGGTCATTTCCAGCTCTTCCATACGCTTGTGCGCGCCTTGAAGTTGGCCTTCATTCACCCGGGCAGCAGCATCAAAGCTGGTCAGAACAGTCTGCACTGCATCGACTTTACCGCTGATCGTGCTTGTTGATCGGGCGATCACATCGTTTTGCTTGTCGACCTCAACAACGAGGTCGCCAACGCCGGAAATTGTGTTTTCGATCTGTGCGATGGATTCCTTGGCTTCGCCGCTTGCCTTCGAACCTTCTTCGATTTGTTCGATAACAACGGCGGCCTCATCCCCCAGTGCATCAATCGTGGAGGCGATTTCGACCGTTGCTTTGCGGGTATCATTGGCGAGGCTCTTAACCTCGCTTGCAACGACAGCGAATGTTCGTCCGGCTTCGCCTGCGCGCATCGCCTCAATTGTCGCGTTAAGCGCCAGAATGTTCGTGGTTTCAGCGATATCTTCGATGTCCAGCGCGCTGCGGCGGACTTGCTCCATCGCGGCGGAAAAGCTTGTGACATGCTGGCCCAACGTTTCCACCAGATCGAGAAGCGATGATATCTTGCCCAGCGAGGACTGGATCAGGGAAGTGCCTTCGCCAAGCCGTTCAATCGCGCGTTCGGACAACAGGCGGGCTTCCTCACTCGCCTCTGCAACCTTGGATTGATCCGCCTCAAGCGCGGCAACCGTGCCCTGCAACGCTTCGTGCTCTGCACGCAAAGCTTCCGATGACTTAATCACGCTTGCAACAACGCCAGCAACATCGGTGCAGCCAACCGTCACGGCGCCGCATTTCTCCGGAATCATGTCCAGCGCCGCAGCGTCAGCTTGATTGATTTCGATAGGCTTCATGTTTTGCTCTTTCCCTGTATTCCATCCCGATAGCTCAGATATGGTTAGCGAAGCTTTAAGGGACTGTACCTTGGCCCGAGCAAGGGACTGGTAAGCAGCGCTCAAGCGCATTAGGACAGCCTCATGTTTTTCAATTTCATGGACGAACTGCGCGAAGCAGGCATTGGCGCAAGCTTTAAAGAGCATCTCACATTGCTTGAGGCGCTTGATAAAGACGTGATCGAGCAGACACCTGAGGCGTTTTATTACCTCAGCCGTGCAACTTTCGTGAAAGACGAAGGGATGCTCGATAAGTTCGATCAGGTGTTCCACAAGGTCTTCAAGGGCATCATGACCGATTACGGTCAGAACCCGGTTGATATTCCCGAAGACTGGCTAAAATCGGTTGCCGAAAAATTTCTCACGCCAGAAGAAATGGCGGAGATTGAGAAGATCGGCGACTGGGATGAGCTGATGGAAAAGCTCAAAGAGCGGCTCGCCGAGCAAGAAAAGCGCCACGAAGGCGGCAATAAATGGATCGGCACCGGCGGCACATCACCCTTTGGCAATTCGGGCTACAACCCCGAAGGCGTGCGGATCGGCGGCGAAAGCAAGCATAAGCGCGCGGTCAAGGTCTGGGAAAAGCGCGAATTTAAAAACCTCGACAACACCAAGGAATTGGGGACCCGCAACATCAAGATGGCGCTACGCCGTCTGCGCCGCTTTGCCCGCGAAGGAGCACAGGATCAGCTCGATCTTGATGCAACGATTGACGGCACGGCAAAACAGGGCTGGCTCGACATTCACATGCGCGCAGAACGCCGCAATGCGGTGAAATTGCTGTTGTTCCTCGATGTTGGCGGGTCAATGGATCCCTTCATCAAACTGGTCGAAGAATTGTTCAGCGCGGCAACGGCTGAATTCAAAAACATGGAGTTCTTCTACTTCCACAATTGCCTCTACGAAGGGGTGTGGAAGGACAATAAGCGCCGTTGGCAGGAACGCACCAAAACCTGGGATGTGCTCCACAAGTATGGCCATGATTACAAAGTGATCTTTGTCGGCGATGCCGCGATGAGCCCTTATGAAATCACCCATGCAGGCGGCTCTGTTGAGCATATGAACGAGGAATCGGGCGTCGCGTGGATGAAACGCGTAACCGATACCTACCCCGCAACGGTCTGGCTAAACCCGGTGCCTGAAAAGCAATGGGGCTACTCGCAATCGACCAAGATGATGAAAGAACTGGTCGGCGATCGCATGTACGGCCTGACACTCGACGGTCTTGACGATGCGATGCGTGAATTGAGCCGCAAGCAGGGACATTGATGCATCAGTGGGCGTGTCCCGGTTAAGGTCCCGCTCATTCTGGAAGGGGTCTATTCACCCGATGAAGCGCCCCGCCCCGCTCCTTCTCGCCTCCTGCTTAATCCCGCTCTTGATCACAGGCTGCGCCGCGAGCACTGCCCGCGCACCGCTGCGCTATTCTCCGCCTGATCCTGCCAATTGGGGGCATGATTTTTACTGGGCGAGCGAAGAAGCGCGCGGTGCAGGCCTGTGTCCAAGCGAATTATCGCGGGAACTTGAAAACCGTTTTGACAGCCGCTTCGGAAGGCGTTTTCGGGATCTAAAGGCACAATATCAGGAGCAATTCGGCACCTCGCCCGATTTTGTAATCGTCTCGGTTTGCCGCCGTTCCAATGGTGATATTGGAGCCGAGCGAGCCAATCAGAGGCGCGCTATGACCCGGTTCAAAACCTGGCTCGACATCGCTGACGACGCGCTTGAAGCGCATATCAGTACTGCTGGCGCGCCTTAGTAGAGCAAGTGCCCTCGCACCATCTGCACCCACGCCGCCTCGTCTGCTGATGCACGCGCGTCGAGCGCGTCGGGCCCGGCTGCGACATCATCGACCCATTCCCGCAATACAGGCCCGCCATTGATCACATCGATGGCAAGCACGTCATGCGTGTATTCATATTTGAAGTCCTTGCCGCGCCAGATCGGATATTCTGGATAGAGATTTCGGATGGCCTTGAAAGCGAGTGCCTGCATCCGCCAAGGCTTGAAGGTTTCATGATCGTAATCAGGACCTTCTGCGTGCAACATCAAGGCATTGCACAGCTTTCCTGAGTGTTTGTGGAAAGTCGGTTCGAACCAGCAATCACGCATTTTGACGCCAGCGCACCAATCAGGTGCAATGCGCTGCATCTCCAAAGCTACCGCTTTGGCGTCAATGTCGGGCGCGCCGAACAGTACTTCCAATGGACGAGTGGTCCCTCGCCCCTCTGACAAAGTAGCGCCTTCGATCATCACCGTCCCAGCATAGCAACGCGCCATATTGATGCTGGCAGCGTTGGGCGACGGATTGATCCATATCCGCTCCGACGGCCAGCCATAGCCCGAACCAACCGCGTCTGAACCGGCGTCAGGCTGCCAACCCTGCATCGCCACCACCTTGTAAGCGACGTCGAGGTTGAAGTGTTCAATGAACCAATAGCCCATTTCCCCCATGGTGAGGCCGTGGCGCATCGGCATCGGGGCGGCACCGACAAAGCTCTCATAGCCCGGAACTAGCAAAGTGCCCTCTACCGGGCGACCTGCGGGGTTGGGCCTGTCCAGCACCCAGACCTCCTTGCCCGCTTTGCTTGCCTCTTCGAGCAGGTAACGCAGTGTTGTCACGAAAGTATAAATCCGGCAGCCAAGGTCTTGCAGGTCGAACAGGAATACATCCGCGCTCGACATCATTTGCCCTGTGGGGCGACGCACTTCACCATAGAGCGAGAACACTGGAATGCCGTATTGCGGATCAATTTCGTCCGCTGTTTCGACCATGTTATCCTGCTTGTCGCCCTTGAGCCCGTGTTGGGGGCCAAATGTGCTGGTGACATTGACCCCTGCCGCGATCAATGCATCAAGGCTGTGCGTCAGATCTTCGGTCACACTCGCTGGGTGAGCCACCAAGGCAACACGGCGTTCGCCAAGTTCATCGAGCAGTGTGCGATCAGCAAGCAGTCGATCGATCCCGAATTTAACGCTCATCAATTGCGCTCCACTTTGCATTGCCGGCAGGTTTCTGAATGGAACTCGGCCTTCCCATCGTCAAAGGCGAGCGCCCAATATTGCATGTGTCCATCGCGGTGTTCGACAATCGCATTAAGCGCGACCTGCGCCGGATCAGGCAAATCGGCGGCAATCGCCACCTTGAGCACAAATTCGCCAACACCATTCACCGATCCTTGCGCAGTGCTGATAGCGATTGCATCGACGGGAGCATCGCGCATCCCTTCGCGATACGCATCAAAATCATACGCAGCCCAACGGCCAGAGGGGGAGAGGTTGAACTCCCGATAGCCCTTCCCATCCAGCGGCTGCCAAAAAATCTCAAAGCACGTCGTCTTCCACAAATCGTTCGTGCGCGCAGAAGGGACTGATTGAGGCAAAACGATCTCATCAATTCCGCCCTCGAAACGAAATTCAGCTTCGCAGCCATCATTTGTAGCTACGATACTTGCCGATACCGCCGTGATCGGACCGCTCTTACATGATTGGTGGAGGGTGAGTGCTTGCATGACAGTTTCTATCGCGGAGCCAGCGCGGCCAAGCAAGCCACTAGCGAGCCTTCGCACACACTGTTAAGCGCCCTTCCATGACTAGTTACGAATCCGATCTGCTGCGCCTGCTCGATACGCGCGGCTATATCCACCAGATGACCGATCCCGGCGCGCTCGATCAGCTCGCCGCAAAACAGGTTGTGCCCGGGTATATCGGCTTTGATGCCACCGCTCCGTCCCTTCATGTCGGCAGCCTAGTGCAGATCATGATGCTGCGGCGTTTGCAGCAGGCCGGGCACAAACCGATTGTTGTGATGGGCGGCGGAACGACCAAGGTCGGCGATCCATCAGGCAAGGATGAAAGCCGCAAACTGCTCACTTCAGAAGCAATTGACGACAATATCGCCTCGATCCGCAAGGTGTTTGAACGGCTTTTAACATTTGGCGATGGCCCCACCGATGCTGTGATGGTCAACAATGACGAGTGGCTTTCCGCGCTCGGCTATGTCGAGTTGCTGCGCGATGTTGGCCCGCATTTCACCATCAACCGGATGCTGACCTTTGATTCGGTCAAGCTGCGGCTTGATCGCGAACAGCCGCTGACATTCCTCGAATTTAACTACATGATCCTGCAAGCCTATGACTTTGTAGAACTTGCGCGCCGTTATGATTGCCGGTTGCAAATGGGCGGCAGCGATCAATGGGGCAATATCGTCAATGGTATGGAATTGGGCCGCAGGCTCGAAGGCCTCGACCTTCTAGGTCTGACGACGCCACTTCTGACAACTGCTGATGGCGCAAAGATGGGTAAGACCGCCGCAGGTGCGGTTTGGCTCAATGAAGAGCAATTGCCTGCCTATGATTTCTGGCAATATTGGCGCAACAGCGACGATCGCGATGTTGGCCGGTTCCTGAAACTCTTCACCGACCTGCCGCTCGATGAGATTGCCAAGCTTGAAGCGCTCGAAGGTGCGCAGATCAATGATGCAAAGATCGTGCTCGCCAATGAAGTCACAAAGCTGGTGCGCGGCGAGGAGGCAGCAAAAGCCGCAGAGGCCACTGCGCGCGAAACCTTTGCTGGCGGCGGTGCAGGCGAAGACTTACCCACGCTCAGCGTCGGAGCTGATGGGCTGCGGGTTGGCGCGGCGCTTACCCAGATCGGCTTCACAGCATCAGGCGGTGAGGCAAAGCGCAAGCTAGCCGAAGGCGCAGTGAAGCTGGACGATGAGCCGGTTAAAGACCCCGCTTACGTGATCAATGTAGCCGAGGGCGAGACCGTTAAAATCAGCCTTGGCAAGAAGAAACACGGTCTATTAACGCGCTGATCTGTGCTTTTGCTGAGTTCTGCTCCTCGGCGCGCTTACCTCCTTTTACCAATTATCAGCCTTTATCGGCCATTAGGGTTGATGCCCGCTGGTTTCGGGTGAGTGAATATTGGAGGGTGTGAGGCCGTGACTGCCGGAGCTAACCTTAGTGTAACAGATATGCGGCGCGCTGCGCGTCATCCGATCGACTTCCCTGTGATTGTCGAGCATTTCGCCCATGGCGATCTCAATTTGCATGTCTGCAATATTTCCGCCCACGGTTTCATGGTCGATGATGGTGCCAATCTAAGCCGCGGTGATCGTGTGATTATCCGCCTGCCTGTGGTTGGCCGGATTGAGGCCTATGTCATCTGGACGCGCGACGAACGCGCTGGATTCCAGTTTGAACGGATCATTCGCCTTGATGATTTTGTCGCGATTATTGACACGCTTCAGCCCAACCCGCGCCTTCGCAAAGGCCGCTGATCTAAACTTCACCTTTGTCGCCGATTAGCAGCGTCTGCTTGGCAGCACGCTTTGCTGGTGCCATGGCGTCGGAGTGAACGCCTCTAACCCCACTCACCCGATTCAGATTCACAATTTCCGCGCCTACTGGACTGCGCGGCTGACGATGACGCTCGCCCAATATGCGATGCTGATCGTAATCCAGTGGCAGGCCTATAATCTTGCACGCGATAGCGGGATGAATGTGGCCGAGGGGTCCGGCACACTCGCGTTAATCGGCCTGTTGCAATTTGTACCGTTGTTCATTCTCACACCCTTTTCGGGCCTTGCAGCGGACAGGTTTGACCGGCGGTTGCTGGGAATGCTGATGGTGCTGTTGCAATTGGGCTGTGCCGGCGCGCTCGCATGGTTCAGCTGGAACGATGCTGTCACGCTACCGATCCTGTTCGCGATCGCAATTGTTCTGGGTGTAGCGCGCGGCTTTGTCGGCCCTGCCCTGTCGGCGCTTTCGCCTAATCTTGTGCCAGCGCATTTGCTCCCCACGGCAATCGCATTGTCATCGATTTCATGGCAAGTCGGCATGCTTGTCGGGCCAGCGATCGGGGCGGTACTCTATGCGGTCGAGCCGTCGCTTTCCTATATTATGGCCAGCGTTCTGTTCATCGTTTCGCTGTCCGCGCTCGCGATGATTGGCAAAGTGCCTCAACCCGCGATGCGAAAGGACCAGCGTCCCATTGGAGCGATTATCGATGGGCTGCGCTATGTGGTGCAGAACAAGATGGTGCTAGGCGCGATCACGCTCGATCTGTTCGCCGTGTTCCTAGCAGGAGCCAATGCGCTGATCCCGGTTTTTGCGCGCGATATTTTGCACACCGACGAATTTGGACTTGCGCTGCTTGTATCCGCCACTCCGGCAGGTGCGCTGATCACCGCCGCCTATTTCTCATTCTCGCCGCTGCGCACCCAAGTCGGGCCCAAAATGCTTGGAGCCGTTGCGCTATTCGGCTTTGCTACAATCATTTTTGCGCTCTCGACCAATCTGTGGCTGAGCCTTGCCATGCTGTTCCTCATCGGTGCGGCCGACATGTTCAGCGTCTATATCCGCCAGACATTGGTCCAGCTTTACACCCCCGACGATAAACGCGGGCGCGTCTCTTCGGTCAGCCTTATGACAATCAGTGCCTCAAACGAAGGGGGTGATGCCTTTTCGGGTACCCTCGCCTTTTTGATCGGTCCGGTTGCCGCAATTGTTGCAGGGGGCGTAGGCGCAATTGTAACCGTTGGCCTTTGGAGCCGAATATTCCCAGTGCTGCGGACAACGAAGACCTTCGATCCGCCCGATCATCTGCTAGAAGATCTGCAAAGCACGAATCCAGACGGAGTGAAGACATGAAAGCTGCAAACATCCTCGAGACTATCGGCAACACGCCGCACATCCGGCTTTCGCGGCTGTTTCCCGATCACGAAGTATGGCTAAAGTCAGAACGGTCGAATCCGGGTGGGTCCATCAAAGACCGCATCGCGCTTGCTATGGTTGAAGACGCGGAAAAGTCCGGCGCGCTCAAACCGGGTGGCACGATTGTCGAACCGACCAGCGGCAATACCGGTATCGGTCTTGCAATGGTTGCTGCGGTCAAGGGCTACACTCTGGTCCTCGTCATGCCAGAAAGCATGTCGGTAGAACGTCGCCGGTTGATGCTCGCCTATGGTGCGACTTTTGATCTCACTCCCAAGGAAAAGGGCATGAAGGGCGCGATCGAACGGGCGACCGAACTGGTGGAAACCACCGCAGGCGCATGGATGCCAAGCCAGTTTGAAAACGTATCGAACCCGGCGGTCCATTCGCGCACGACGGCAAAGGAAATCCTTGCTGATTTTGCTGATAGTCCTGTCGATGTGCTGGTTACTGGTGTTGGCACAGGCGGGCATCTCACCGGCTGCGCAGAAGAGCTCAAGAAGCACTGGAATGGCTTTAAAGCCTATGCGGTTGAGCCTGAGCTTTCACCCGTCATCAATGGCGGTCAGCCTGGCCCTCATCCTATCCAAGGGATCGGTGCAGGCTTCATTCCGACCAATCTGCACACCAATGCAATCGACGGAGCGATCAAGGTCGATGCCGATGCCGCCAAGGACATGGCGCGCCGTGCCGCGAGCGAAGAAGGCATGCTGATCGGCATTTCTTCGGGTGCAACACTGGCCGCAATCGCAAAGAAACTGCCAGAGCTTGATGCCGGGTCACGTGTGCTCGGATTCAATTATGACACGGGCGAGCGTTACCTGTCTGTCCCAGATTTCCTTCCGGAGTAGACCGCAAGCGCATAGGCGGGCGCAAGCTCGGCAAAACTATTCGTCGCATTCTTCCAAGCCTGCATCGATTGATGCGCGCATAATGCTGCGTGGCACCTAAAATGGCCTCAGAACAAAACTGACGCGCTCAAGCCAGATAAGTCCGGGTCGAACGAGACTTTGAAGGAGGCATCAAAGATGTCGAAATCGACCGCATTTGGACTGCTCGCAAAAGACAGTAGCCGCCCGCTCCATTATCGCTTCCTCAAGCGGCAAAGGCATCGGGCAAACCGCTGGATGGCCGCCAGCTCCAAGATCCCCAATGACCCTGTTCTGGATAGCGCGCAATTCGACTGGGCTAGCCCCATCGCAAAACGGTGGCAAGACATTCGGGCCGAGGCGCTTTCTGTTTACCAGCATCTGGAGTCGATTCCGCCGCTGCGCGAGATTTCGCCTGATCATCGCGGCATTGTCAGTGACAATTCCTGGCGCAGCTTCTTTTTGATCGGATATGGCAATCGAGTTGAGGCGAACATCGCTCGCGCGCCGCGCACTGCCGAATTGGTCAGCTCTATCCCCGGTCTGAACTCGGCCTTCTTCTCGATACTAGCACCTGGCTCGGTGATCACTGCACACAGAGGCGTGTCCAAGGGATTTGTTACCGCGCACCTTGGCCTAAAGGTGCCGCGCGATCGCAAAGCATGCTGGATGCGTGTGGATGAACAGCAAGTCCACTGGCAAGCAGGTGAATGGCTGATCTTTGATGACACCTACGAACACGAGGTGCGCAACGACAGCGAGGACTGGCGGATTATCTTGCTGTGTCAGGTGGAACGGCCGCTTAGGGCACCCGGATCATGGTTGGCTGCCGCAATGATGGCGTATATTCGCCGCAGCAGCTTTGTGCAGGACGCAAAGGACAACATTGCCGACTGGGAAACTGCCTATGCAAGGTCAGAACCCACCGAAAGCTGACAGAATTTTGCGGGAAACGGGCAACCTATGCCCGATCACAACCAAACAATAAAAGAGGCCCGGTTCCCCCCAGAACCGGGCCTCTTACACGTGACGAACCGGGAAACTCGTCAGGCTGCGTCTGTCTACGCTACAGTTGCGAAAGCTTCTGCAGGGAGCGCCATCATATTGTCGCTTCCTGCTTCCAGCTTGCGCCGCAGAGCTCCTGCATCGGGCAAGAACCGCTCTGCATAATAGGACGCAGCCGTCATTTTTGCCTCGTAGAAGCCTTTGTCCTCAGGTGAGCCTTTGAGTGTTTCGTTGGCAACCTTGGCCATCTTGAGCCAGAAAAAGCCCAAAGTGACGATGCCCATAATGTGCATATAGTGGTGGGCGCCCGCCCCCAAATGATTGGGGTTGGCCATTGCATTTTGCATGAACCACATCGTCGCAGCCTTCTGCTCGCCAAGTGCTTTTTCAAGCGCTTCAGCAAGTGGCGCGAGCGCTTCGTCGCCCTTTGCCGCCGCGATTTCATCGTCGATCATCTTGAAGAATGCCTGCACAGCGCGGCCACCCTTGCTTGCAAGCTTACGCCCGCAAAGGTCCATCGCCTGAACGCCGTTTGCGCCTTCGTAGATCATCGCAATCCGGCTATCGCGCACGAATTGTTCCATCCCGGTTTCATTGATGTAGCCGTGGCCACCAAAAACCTGCTGCATGTTGTTGGCGATGTCATAGCCCTTGTCGGTGCCATAGCCTTTGATGACCGGAGTCATCAGGCCAATCAAATCATCAGCAAGCTGGCGCTCTTCTTCGGTCTGGGCCTTGTGCGTAAGATCAACCTGCAAAGCACCCCACATGCACAATGCGCGCATACCTTCATTGAACACCTTGGCATCCATTAGCATCCGGCGGATGTCAGGGTGAACGAAGATCGGGTCGGCTTTTTCGTCTGGCTGTGCCGGACCTGTCAGCGCGCGGCCCTGACGACGGTCGAGCGCATAGGAAACCGCGTTCTGGTAGGCGACTTCTGCTTGAGCATAGCCTTGCATACCAACGCCAAGACGCGCTGCGTTCATCATCACGAACATGGCGACTAGGCCCTTGTTCTCTTCCCCGATCATGTAACCGGTCGCGCCGTCATAGTTGAGCACACAGGTCGCATTGCCGTGGATGCCCATCTTCTTTTCAATCGAGCCGCATTCAACGCCGTTGTGTTCGCCAGGTTCGCCATTTTCATCGAGAATGAACTTGGGAACGATGAAAAGCGAAATGCCTTTCGAACTGTCCGGTGCACCCGGTGTCTTGGCCAGCACGAGGTGGATAATGTTGCTGGTCAGGTCATGTTCGCCAGCAGAAATGAAGATCTTTGTGCCGGTAATCGCGTAGCTGCCATCTGCCTGCGGCTCTGCCTTGGTGCGGATCATGCCAAGATCGGTTCCGCAATGGGGCTCTGTCAGGTTCATCGTGCCCGACCATTCGCCCGAGATCATCTTGGGCAAGTATGTCTGTTTTTGCTCCTCAGAGCCGGCAACGTCGATTGCTGCGGTCGCACCGTTGGTGAGGCCGGGATACATGGCAAATGCCTGATTTGCGGTTCCGGTGAACTCCTCAACAACAAAGCCCAGAACATGAGGCATGCCCTGCCCGCCATAGGCTTCGGGTTTGGCAATCGTGCCCCAACCGCTTTCGACATAGGCTTCGTAGGCTTCCTTGAAACCATCTGGCGTAGTCACCGTTGCATCGTCGTGACGGGTGCAGCCTTGTTCGTCACCGATTTGGTTGATCGGCGCTAGGACTTCTGAACAGAACTTGCCCGCCTCGTTGATGACCGTATCGATCATGTCAGGCGTGGCGTTTTCAAAGCCCGGCAGATTTCCGTAGCTCGCAAGGTCGAGCATCTCGTTGACGATAAAGCGGGTTTCGCGGGTAGGAGCGGTATAAGTTGGCATGTGAGTGGTCCCTTGGGTCCGGGTGTGTTGACTTTAAGA
>Ga0316207_10003877_pt1 | contig 13488 bp, 13 predicted proteins | sample 6weekpyrite_MG_FD_204943 | JGI IMG/M metagenome (GOLD analysis project Ga0316207, IMG submission 204943) | Microbial mat bacterial communities from mineral coupon in-situ incubated in ocean water Damariscotta River, Maine, United States -... | ecosystem: Environmental > Aquatic > Marine >... | reverse complement strand
TTCCTCCAGTCGAAGCACCTATGGCAATAATTTTCTCGGTTGTCTTTAATTTTCGGGGTGCGACTTTACCAAGCACCGCATCCGTGGTGTGTTTTTCAGTTGCTTCTATTGACGTAGTATCAGAAGGGCGCCAGGAGTTAAGTATTTTAGAACCTGCTGCGCTCGCCACTTTATTGCATAATTCCTCGGAATAATCCTGCAGTCCCTGTTTTACATCAATCTTTGGTTTTGCAACAAAATCCACAGCACCAATTTCAAGTGCTTGTAATGTTATATCGGCACCTTTCTCTGTAAGTGATGACACCATGATGACGGGTAACGGATGAAGGCGCATCAGGTTTGAAAGAAAAGTAATGCCATCCATTTTTGGCATTTCAACATCGAGGGTTAAGACATCTGGATGTAATTTTTTGATTTTTTCACGGGCAATTAATGGATCAGAGGCGACCCCGACGACTTCAAGACGTGGATCATTATTAAGTATTTCCGTCAGCATTTGCCGAACAAGTGCAGAGTCGTCAATAATGAGTACTTTGTGTTTATTTGTCGCCATAGCCTGTCTTTAGATATAACTTTATTTTAAAAATTAGAATAGATCGATTTCACCAGTAACTGGTTCAATATCAATCTGTTTATGGTAGTCAGTTTCACGAGAAATAATAGTGTCATTATGCAGAGAACGAAGTTTCTTCATTTTAACTTTACCCGTTTTAGGGTCATACATAACCTTGCGCGGGTATATGTCGCCGACATCTTCTGCCACAAGTTTAAGTGATTCTGTTTTTATATATTCTTTAACAAAGCTAATGTTATTCATGCCGACATCAGTCATGTTGCTAATTATTCGGCCACCGCCAAATATTTTAACTTCCAGATTTTTTCGTTGCCCACCATTTGTAAGGATGCCATTAATTAAGTGTTCCATGGCGAAGTTTCCATAGCGAGTTGCTGCACTGATAGAGTTGCCTCCCCAGGCATTAGGATCACCTGTTTTATTGGCAGGGAGCATGAAATGATTCATGCCGCCAATTCCAAACAGGGTATCTCTGATGCAAGCCGATATGCATGAGCCCAGTACAGTTGTTATTAATTCATTATTAACGGTTACGTAATATTCCCCAGGCAATATCTTCGCGACATATAGATTATGATTTTTGTCCCAATACCTGTTGACATGCTTGAACCCCTTTAAGGCTGGCGAAATTCTAGGGCCAGGCTTTTTTTCAAATTTTCTTATAGGGGTTACAGGGGCTATCATGACATCACTTCTTTATATAGGTTGTGTTGCCAATAAGTTTAAAATCCTCACTAACCTTGAACATGGTTTCAGAGTGACCAATAAACATATGACCTGTGTCTTTAAGTACTTCGTGGTAACGCTTAAATAGTACTTTCTGTGTCGGTTTATCAAAATAGATAACGACATTACGGCAAAAAATGACATCGAACTGATTCTTAATGGGCCATGGGTTCATTAAGTTTAGTTGGCGAAAGCTAATGAGGTTTTGTAACTCAGATCTGATCTTTACAGAATCTTTTAAGTCCCCTTTGCCTCGCATGAACCACCGCTTTAAACGAGATTTACTAATGTTGTTTATTCGTTCTAGTGAATAAATGCCTGCCTGGGCGTGTGCCAGTACATTGGTATCCAGGTCAGTGGCGAGGATTTTAATGTCCCAGTCCTTGCTTTCAGGAATAACTTCCCTTATTGCCATGGCGACACTGTAGGGTTCTTCTCCAGTTGAACAGCCCGCAGACCAGACACGGATCTTTTTTGTGCTTGCATTGTCGCGAAGCAATCGCGGTAACACATCAGACTTTAAAAATTCAAAGTGATGGTTTTCTCTGAAGAACGATGTCAGGTTAGTGGTAATGGCGTTGGTGAAGTTTGCCAACTCTTCTTCACCAGCTGGGCTCTCCAGGAGCTGTATATAGCTCCCGAAGTCACCAATTTCCATTTTGCGAAGACGCTTGGCCAGTCTGCCATATACAAGGTTGCGTTTGGCATCTGACAATGAAATGCCAGTATGTTCTATGACCAGTTTACGTATGCGATCGAAATCCTTATCGGTTAACGTAAAATCTCGCATTTCCTCCAGCGCGGAGACATCCATTTAGACCTCTCCTTAGAATTCTTCCCACTCACTGTCATTATTTGACGCTGGGGCAGGATTACGGGCAGCTGGTCTTGATGCAGCAGGTGTTGGTCTTGCTGCAGCTGGAGCACGTGGCGCAGCACTACGTGCAGTATCAGCATTACTGAGCTTGAAATAGGTCATCAGCTGGTCAAGTCCACGAGCCTGTTCATCCAGTGATTCACTGGCAGCAGCGGCTTCTTCAACCAGTGCAGCATTTTGCTGTGTCACTTCATCCATTTGGGATACAGTCTGGTTGACCTGCTCAATACCTGTAGACTGCTCGAGGCTGGCTGCTGCAATCTCGGCAATAATGTCACTGACTTTCTTAACCGCACTGACGATTTCTTCCAGTGTGTCACCAGATTCGTTGACAAGGCGGCTACCTTCATCAACCTTTTCAACGCTATCGTTAATCAGTGACTTGATTTCTTTTGCTGCGCCAGCACTTCGTTGTGCAAGGTTGCGAACCTCACTGGCAACAACCGCGAAACCACGACCTTGTTCACCTGCACGTGCTGCTTCTACAGCAGCATTTAGTGCGAGCAGGTTAGTTTGGAAGGCGATTTCATCAATCACGCTGATGATATCTGCAATTTTCTTGCTCGCTGAGTTAATTTCACTCATAGCATTAATTGCATTGCCAACCACAGCGCCACCTTTTTCAGCCTGGTCGCGTGCACCTGCCGCTAGCTGGTTAGCCTGGCGTGCATTATCAGCATTTTGTTTAACTGTACCAGTCAGCTCTTCCATGCTTGAGGCTGTTTCTTCAAGACTAGAAGCCTGTTCTTCAGTACGTTGACTTAAGTTGGTATTACCTTGAGATATTTCACTACTCGCTGAGGCAATACTGCCACTGGATTCACGAATATTACCAACGACATCGATCAGGTTACTGACAGTGCCATTAATAGAATCTTTTAGTACAGCAAATTCACCATGGTATTCACCATCCATTGTTCTGGTCAAATCACCACTTGATAGTGCCTGCATAACATCCATGCCGCCCTTAAGAGGCTCTACTACAGCATCCATTAGGTTATTAATTCCTTCGCCGAGTCCTTTCATAAAGCCAGCGTAGTTTTCATGGGCAATACGTGAACCGAGTTCACCCTTGGTGGCGTTATCAATCAAAGACTGAATTTGCTTCTCAGCATCAACCTGTTCAGTTATATCAGTCCACTGGACCATGTTACCCATGTACTCACCACTTGTGCCTGTGATCATGGTGGCATTAACACGGAAATTAAGATCGCCGACTTCAATTTCTGCTGTTGCAGGAAGACGGTTAGGGTCAGAGAGTAATGCGCGTTGATGCGCTGGATTCTTATGGAAGCCGTCAATGCATGTTCCCACTAGATTGTCGACGTCCAGTCCAGGCCATATTGTTCGTAATTCTGCTTGACGATTACGTAACATTTCGACAACGGCTGGATTAGCATAAGTAATATTAAGGTCATTATCACATAACATTAAATTAGCTTCAGCACCATCAACGGCTGACATTAAACGTGCCACTTCTAATTCTTTCTTGCGCGCCTCTGTAACGTCGGACCATTCAAGTGAATTACCGATGTACTCACCATCTTCGGTGATTTGTGCGGTTACATTGAGAGCAAATGTCAGTGGCCCAACCTGGATATCTGTTTTATAGGGTAAGTTATTCGGGTCAGATAACAATTGACGTTGATGCGCAGGGTTCTTATGGAACGTATCAATGTTCACGCCCATGACTTTATCAGCAGTAAAACCGGGATAAACGCGACGTAATTCGGCTTCATTATCTTTGAGAATCTTTATTGTTGCCGCATTGGCATAGGTGATATTAAAATCACGGTCGATCATCATGATGGCAGTTGCCGCGCCATCAATAGCGGACTGCATTCTTGTTAGTGCTTCATTAGTTTCGACTGCTGCTGATTGTGTATTGGCCATGGTTTTTTCCTCTGAATCCTTATATCCGTTAAGCATTGCTGTTGCGATAGTTTCAAGTGCCTTCTGCCAGGCTGAGTGAACTTCGTCGGTCCATAAATCACCGGCGAACTCTTCCATAACATCTAGCATTGTTGACGCAACGGCTTCATAGTGTGCCGGCTCCGCGCCGTATCCCTGGTGTGTTCCACCAAGGTTAGTTAATACCTCTACCAAGGCATCTGGTTTACGCAGGCTTTTTACTACTAATGCTAAGGCTGCAACCAACTTCTTCTGTTGCTTGGCAGGGGTGGTATTCGCAAACATAGGTTTTACGGCAGGGTAGCGTGCGAATAATTCTTCATAAAATCGTTTAGCGAGTTTATTTGCACTAGGTGCAAGTGCCTTGAATGATGTTTCTAGTAATTCAACATCAAGCCCAAGTGGTGAGACATAAGCTACTTTAGGCGTGGTTTTCTTTGTCGCCTTTTTTCTGGCAGGTTTTTTCTTTGCAACAGGTTCATCGCCGTCTTCCTGCATCCAGGCTAACGGGTCATAACCCATTTTAGTTTGTTTCTTCGTTGCCATTGCTATTGTCTCCAGTTTCTATGGCTAACCATTCCAGGCAATTCCTGAAAAAATGCTTGTCAGCAAAGTGTTGACTGGGCATTTATGGATATTTGAACGATTTCTTTTTTTCGTGTTTATGTCTTTTTTCCAATATTTTGCCGATGCTGAATCATGATGAGAAAAAAGTTTCTTGAATTCATTCATTTAAATGTTCTCCCTTTCAGTAGGTCATCGGCTAGGTCACGATAATCCTTAGCGCCATTACAGGAGTTTTTATATTCAAAAATTGTTTTGCCGAAACTTGGGCTTTCAGCAAGAGAAACGTTTTCCCTGATTGGTGTTGCCAGCACTTGCCCTGGAAAGTAATTCAGTAACTTGTCATGTACCTCACGGGCCAGTTTTCGACGACTATGAAAACGAGTAACAACCAGCCATTTCTTAGTGACATGCTTGAGCCTGTCTTCTACATGCTTGAGTATATTGAGTAGTCGAGATAAACCGTGCAAAGCCAGGTAGTCACCCGATACAGGGATGAGCATTTCTTTCGCTGCCAGCAGGGCATTCATTGTCAACATGCCTGAAGAGGGGGGGCAGTCGAGAAAGATATAGTCCTGGTTACGGCTGCGCTTAAGGGCATCGTGTAGTAACCAGCCACGTTTTGCACCACCTACAGAAATTTGTTCCAGTTCACCAAGCCTGGAACCCGCAGGTATAAGGTGTAGATTGTCCCTTACTTGTATTTTAACTTCAGCCAGCTTGTTATCACCCAGGAGTACGCTGTCTATACCTGCTTGTTCACGCAACTCTGCACCGAAACTTGCAGTCAGGTGTGATTGTGGATCCATGTCGATAACAGTAACTGACTTGCCTGACATGGCAAGGGCATGAGCAAGATTCAACGTTGTTGTTGTCTTGCCTACACCACCTTTTTGGTTCATTACAGCTATCACACGCATATCCTCAATGGTTTACCCTTACTTATGCTGACAGTGTGTCAGTTGCCTTCATTTCCTTACCAGACAGTAAATGGTCTATATCCAGGATGATGATCATTTTTTCATCAACTGTTGCCAGTCCACGGACAAATTCAGTATCTACAACATTGCCAAAATCAGGAGCATCCTTCATTTCTTCCTCGGGAACGTCATAAACATCTGAGACACCATCAACAACAATCCCCATAATGCGATCACGATCAGCACACTCGATTTTCAATACGATAACAACGGTAACTGGGCCATACTCAACTTCTGGCATACTGAATCGCTGACGTAGATCGACAATAGGAACGATTGTGCCACGCAGATTAATTACACCTTTTATATATTCTGGAGTATTAGGAATAGGTGTTACTGAATCCCAGCCCTTAATCTCCTGTACACGTAAGATGTCTACCCCGTATTCTTCTTCACCTAATATAAATGTAAGGAACTGGTCTGCATCAGGATCCACTTCAGAATTGATAACAGCGTTGAGTTCAGTAGCAGGTGTGGTCATGCAAATTCTCCTTATGCCGCTTCTTCGGCTATGTCACTGTCTTTCCCATCAGGGTCGACTGGTGATGGTGGGACTGGGGCACTTAATGTTTTGAACATCTCGATGACACCGGCTATATCCAGAATAAGGGCGACAGTACCGTCACCTAAAATGGTCGCGCCAGACAGGCCATCAACTCGTTCGTAGTTTGTTTCAAGACTCTTGATGACAACTTGTTGTTGGGCGAGTAGATCATCAACAATAATGCCCGCTTTATGGCCGTCGCCTTCAACCACTACCATGAGGCGGTCGTTGAGTGAGGCGTTATCATCCTCCATGCCAAATACGTGTTGCGCTCGTATAACCGGGATATATTCTTCACGTAGCTTATAAAGGTCAGCCTTGCCTGCAATACCATTTAGGTTGTCTGATTTGACCTGAATAGACTCAATAATTGACACAAGAGGAATAATAAATGTTTCACTACCTACTCTAACTAACTGTCCATCGAGGATGGCCAGGGTAAGTGGTAGCTGGATAGTAAAGATAGTACCTTTACCTTCGACAGAATCGACGCGAACACTTCCACCAAGTGATTTAATGTTTTTACGAACTACGTCCATACCAACACCGCGACCTGAAACGTCGCTCAGTGATTCGGCAGTTGATAGTCCTGGGTGGAATATAAGATCATTGATGGCATCATCGGTCAAAGTTTCATTTTCACCAACAAGGCCATTCGCGCGCGCTTTATTGAGCACTCTTTCTTTATTAATTCCTGCACCATCGTCAGATATTTCTATAACGATGCTGCCGCCTTTGTGGTAGGCATTAAGTGTAAGCGTGCCTGTTTCAGGTTTGCCTTCCTGCTTGCGAGCTTCGGGCGGCTCAATGCCATGATCTAAAGCATTGCGAACCAGGTGCACCATTGGGTCGCCGATTTTCTCCATGACGGTCTTGTCTAGCTCAGTATTTTCACCTGTTGTGACGAGTTCTACTTTCTTGTCGAGTTTCCCTGAAAGGTCATGAACTAATCGTGGTACGCGACTAAAGACAAAACTAATAGGCAACATACGGATTCGCATTACACTTTCCTGTATCTCACGTGTATTACGTTCCAGCTGTGCAAGACCTTCAAGTAATTTTTCCATGCGCGAAGAGTTATGACCTTCGTCATTACCTATTTCACCACCAATCTGCCCTAGCATCGATTGAGTGATGACAAGCTCGCCTACCAGGTTAATAATCTCATCAACCTTGTCGATGCCAACTCGGATTGAAGCAGATTCAGTACTTTTCTTACTGCCTGCTTGTTTAGTCGGTGATGCAGCCGGGGTAGGGGTATCTGTTGTTGCAGGAGCATCCGTAGGTGTAGATTCTATTTCTTGTGCTGAGCTGCTTGAAAGAGGGGTTATTTCAAGATCACACTCATCTTCGACCCAGTCAAAGACTTCAGTAATATCATCTTTATTGACATCACCTTTTAAAGTGATCTCCCATCCCAGGAATGAATCTTCTGGATTGAGATCAGCAAATGCTGGCAGTGCAGATAAATCGGCCTTGGTTTCAATGTCACCGAGTTCCGTCAGTGCGTACATCATTCTTACCGGGTCATTGCCGGTACGTAGCATTTCAATATGTGGGCGAAAAGAGATAAGCCAGCCATCAACGCCAGAATTTTCATTGTTTGAACCGGATTCAGGTGCGGATGTGTTGCTAGTGCCTTCTGTGCCGAGTAATTCTTCGAGTTGTTTTTGGACTGTTGCTATATTTTCAGCATCCATGTCACCGCCATCTTTTAAGGCGGTTAGCATGTCACGCATTACATCAACGGATTTTAGTAATATATCAACGGATTCTTGCGTGACCTGACGAACGCCATCACGCATTTCATCCAGTAATGTCTCTGCAACATGCGTAAATTCTGCAACGGCAGTAAAACCAAATGTTCCACTGCCGCCCTTGATAGAGTGAGCAGAACGGAAAATTGTATTAATAACTTCACTATCAGCATTACCAACATCAAGATTAAGGAGTTCATTCTCCATAATGTCCAGGCCTTCGAAGCTTTCTTCGAAGAAGGTCTGGTGAAACTGTTGCATGTCTATGCTCATTGTTTTACCCCAGGACTTTTTTCACTGTTGCAAGGAGTTGATCAGGGTTGAAGGGTTTAACAATCCAACCTGTCGCACCAGCCTGTTTGCCAGCCATTTTTTTATCGCTTGATGACTCTGTGGTCAGAGTGAGGATCGGAGTAAATTTATATGAGGGTAGTGTGCGCAACTCTTTGGTCAGCGTAATACCATCCATGTTAGGCATGTTGATATCAGTAATAACCAGGTTGTAGCTGTTTGATTTAGCAATCTGGAGTGCTTCCTGGCCATCTTTGGCTTCGGTAACATCATATCCAGCACCTTTGAGTGTAAACGCTACCATTTGACGCATTGACGCCGAGTCATCAACTGCAAGAATACTTGCCATTTTACTCTCCTTAAAAACTTAAACCCTTTAGTGAAGGGTTATTTCTTGTAATCCCAGGTGTTCAGCCAGACCAGCTACAGATGCTGCGCGTCGTAGTTCGTCACTTGGTTCTAGCCATTCAACATTAATACCGTGAACTTGTGCATCGAGAAAAAACGCACATAATAATTGCAGTGCTGCAGCATCAGTTTTGCCTACTTCGGCTGCTTGTAGTTGCACAGCCTGACCACTATCTAGTGCAAGCTTGAGTTCATCACCCAGTGTTCCTACCATGCTGATATCAAGCGAGCCGTCGCAGTTGATTATTTGTGCTTCTTTCTTGTCGTCACTCATTTGCTAGCTCCTTATCAAACTGAGGTAGAACGCTTAATTCGGCAATCACCGAGTCTCCAAAGCGCTATCGACATGTGTATTTAAAGCTTTAGCTTTATTTATTGAATAAATGGGTTACTCGTTTGTTTTTTGTTAATTACTATTAGGCAAAACCTGTGCCATATCCAAGTCTTTGATATTAAAGAGAAACAGGCTTTCACCTTGTGGCCACCTTTTGCCGCAAATGACAGGTTTTTCCACAAAGAGGCAGAGGGTGGAACAGGTGTTAAAAATACGTGATGAAAAACAAGGTTTTATCGATTTAAGTCCCGTTTTAACTTCACTTTGTCCTGAAAATGCGTTCTGATGCGTATAATTCGTGCTTAATTGTAGAAAATTACATATTTGTCAGGTGTTTAATGTTACCTACGTACCCACTACTTAAGGAAAGCGATTTTCCTCTACTGAAACGGAGTGAGTTGACCACTCTTCAGGTCAACCTGGGGTACCGCTGTAACCAGCAGTGCCTGCATTGCCATGTGAATGCGGGTCCCAAGCGAACCGAAGCATTGGACGCAGAGGGGATAGAACTAGTGCTGGAGTTCTTGCAGAGAAAATCGATAGCTATTCTCGATTTGACCGGTGGCGCACCGGAATTAAACCCGATGTTTCGCCAATTGGTTGAGCAGGCAAAAGCGATGGGCGTTCATGTCATTGATCGCTGTAACCTGACAATCCTGAATGAGCCAGATCAGGAGGATTTGGCTGAATTTCTTGCTGAACATGAGGTTGAAATTGTTGCCTCCCTACCTTGTTACATGAAAGAAAACGTTGAGCAGCAGCGTGGCAAGGGTGTTTTTGAATCGAGTTTGGATGGCCTCAGGCAGTTGAACGAGCTTGGTTATGGGCAGCCTGGTACAGAGCGGTTACTTAACCTGGTTTATAACCCCCAGGGTGCGAACTTGCCACCGTCTCAACAACAACTAGAGAAAGATTATAAGCAACATCTTTTGTCTGAATATGGTATTCATTTTAACCAGTTATTTACCCTGGCAAATATGCCAATACAGCGTTTTGGCAGTATGTTGATTTCAAAAGGGCAGTTTGATGCCTATATGCAATTACTCAAAGGTGCTTATCAACATGATAATTTACCATCTGTGATGTGCCGGAACCTCTTAAGTGTTGATTGGCAAGGCTATGTCTATGATTGTGATTTTAATCAAATGCTCAATATGCCGGTTGAAGATAAACAAAACAAGAAACTGCATTTAAGAGACCTGATGGATGTAGAGCTGGACGGCCGAAATATTGCTGTTGCCGATCATTGTTATGGTTGCACCGCAGGACAGGGTAGTAGTTGTGGAGGTGCACTGAATGACTAACACAATTTACTGTTCGATAATTGTCCCGGTATTTAATGAACAGGAAAACTTACCTGCCCAGCTAGAAGTGTTACAGGCATGGCGGCAGGCCGGCCACGAGGTAATTGTAGTCGACGGTGGCAGCACTGATGCCAGTGTTGAGTTAGCAAAACCTCATGTCGATAAATTACTGTATTCAAAAAAGGGCCGTGCCCTGCAAATGAATATGGGTGCAGCCCATGCAAGTCACGACTGGTATTTGTTTCTTCACGTGGATACCTTTTTACCTGGTTCAGCAATAAATAGTTTGCAACAGGTTTTTCATGCCCCGTCTATTCGTTGGGGACGTTTTGATGTGCGTCTTTCAGGAAACACACTGGTGTTTTCCCTGATAGCGGGTCTGATGAATATACGTTCTCGCCTGACAGGTATTGCAACGGGTGACCAGGCTATCTTTGTTGCCAGAAAAAGTTTTGAACAAGTTGGTGGTTTTCCTGCTATCCCGCTCATGGAGGATATAACAATAAGTCGTTATTTGAAAAAATTGGCGGCACCTTGTTGCTTGTCCGATACCGTGACGACATCAAGCCGACGTTGGCGAGAACACGGTGTGCTGCGAACTGTTTGTATGATGTGGTTGCTAAGATTGCGATATTTCTTTGGCACTAGCCCGATTGTTCTTGCCGCACGTTATAACCAAACATCGAAATGAAACAAGCCTGTCTTTGTATATTTGCTAAAGCCCCGGTGCGAGGCGAAGTAAAAACACGCTTATTGCCAGTACTAAATGAACAACAAGCCTGTCGTGCTCATGAATCCTTGATGGAACATTGTCTTCAGCAAACGGTGAGCGCATCCTGGCAAAGTCAGCTGTGGTCTACAGATAGCACGAATACATATGTTAGGCAGTGCGCTGAAGAGTTCCTGGTGCCGGTTCATAGCCAACAGGGTGAAGACCTGGGTGCGCGAATGGCAAATGCTGTTCAACAATCATTACAGGATTTCAGTTATGTAATTATTATTGGTACTGACTGTCCTGATCTGGATACTACTTACATTAATAAAGCCCTCTATCGACTTAAAGCGGGCGATGAGGTTGTTATTGGCCCAGCCGCAGATGGCGGTTATGTTTTAATTGCCTTATCAATTGAGGCAGACAATATTTTTAAAGATATTGAGTGGGGTAGCACCCAGGTTTTGAATGTGACGCGCCAGCATTTACGCGAGTCAGGTTTAAAATGGAGCGAATTAGAAATACAGCGTGATATCGATCGTCCGGAAGACCTGGGCTACATGAAGCAGGAATTTCCTGAATTGTATCACTCTATCGGAGTGTCGTTATCATTTCCCCAGTCAGACCATGAACCGGGATAACCGCTGACATCCTGGTAGCCTAATGATTTAAGTATAATAAAACTTAACGCTGAACGGTGGTGGGTGTGGCAATAACAGGTAATGTGTTTATCACTCTTGAAACCGCGTTCCGATAGTGCCTGTTTAAGTTCATGTTCTGTTTTGAGGCGACCATTTCGACATGGATCCATTGTATCCATCCAGTCATAATGAATGGCTTCGGGAATATGGCCAGCCCGTGCGGAAAATTTCTTTTCGCCACTGTATTCTGCCAGGCTACGGGCATCGAGTAATTGAACCTGGTCATTATCAAGATTGGCCAGTACGTCAGCACGCAGACTTACTGACGCGGTTGTGTTCCCGTCCAGTTTGAAATTGCCGGGTGAGAGTGGTGAATATTCTTTTTCAAGTGGCCAGCCTTCATTGGCCCAGGCGATAAGACCACCATTTAATAGCGAGTAGTTCTTATAACCAAAAGCATCGAGGCTCCATAGTAGTCGGCTTGCCTTGCCGCCACCTTCGTCATCATAGGCAATGACATGGCTGTCATTGTTCATGCCCAGTGAGGCAAGTAATACAGAAAACTCATGTGCATCGGGAAGTAGACCCATAACAGGTTTGGCGATGCGAATTATCTGCGGATAGTCTATATGAACCGCGCCAGGTATATGTGCTTGTCGCCAGCTTGATGATTTGCAAAGGTCAATAATCAGTAGTTTGTCTTCACCAAGTCGCCTGGCAAGTTCATCGCATTCAATAATGAGTGACATATTATTGATTCCAGTTTGGGTTTGATAATAGTTGTAGCCAGTGTTTTACAGGTGTTTTTGTGCCGCTACGCATATGTAACAGGCAACCAACATTGGCAGTGGCAATTATATCCGGTTGTTCTGAAAGCAGGTTGTCGAGTTTTTTATTCAATAACTGCTTAGAAATCTTCTTTTCCAGGATCGCGTAACTGCCTGCTGAGCCACAACAAAGATGGGCATCATTATAATCGACAAGTTCATAACCAACACGGCTTAGTATAGTTTCAACGCTGCCAGTTATTCCCTGACCATGTTGCAAGGTGCATGGTGCGTGGAAGCTGACGCGACCTGACTGAGTATTTTCAAGTAAACTGAGATCTTCCTTGCTTAGTAATTCACTTATATCGACACATAACTCAGATACGCGTGCGGCCTTTTTAGCATACACCTCATCACCAGCAAGCAGATGACCATAATCTTTTATCATTACGCCGCAGGCGCTGGCGGTACTGACAATTGCTTCGGCTCCTGATTCAATAGTGGGCCACCAGGCATCAATATTTTTCTTTATAAATTTTTGTGCCTCAGCTGTTTTTGACATATGTTCGCTTATTGCACCACAGCAACTATCAGCATCAATTTCTACTGCTGTGATACCAAGTTTGTCCAGTACGATACGACAGTCGATATTGATGTCTGGGGCAAAAGCATCCTGAGCACAACCACCGGGCAAAATAACAAGACGTTGGTGACGTGTAAGGGATAATTCATGATTGACGGGGACAGGCAACTGTCTTCGTAATGAGGCTGGTAATAGAGCGGCTATCTTCACGGCGATTTTTACTACCATGCCAATGCGTTGCCTGTAAGGGAGCACCTGGCGCATCCCCCAACGCAAGATTTGATCAGGTAATTTCCGGGCTGAACTTTTTTCCGCAAGTTCGCGACCTGTTGCCAGCAATCGACCATAATTGACACCAGATGGACAGGTAGTCTCGCAATTGCGACAGGTGAGACAGCGGTCAAGGTGGGCACGGGTCTGCTCTGTGCACGTGCCCGTCTCAATTAATTGTTTGATCAGGTATATGCGGCCGCGTGGGCCATCAAGTTCATCACCCAGTAACTGGTAGGTTGGGC
>Ga0316207_10003876_pt1 | contig 13492 bp, 12 predicted proteins | sample 6weekpyrite_MG_FD_204943 | JGI IMG/M metagenome (GOLD analysis project Ga0316207, IMG submission 204943) | Microbial mat bacterial communities from mineral coupon in-situ incubated in ocean water Damariscotta River, Maine, United States -... | ecosystem: Environmental > Aquatic > Marine >... | reverse complement strand
ACCCGTACCGACGATGGATGCTAATTCGACCGGACCGACCATGTTCTCGATGAAAATGAAAGCGCCTTGTTCATGACTTCGAAAGTCATCCAGGTAACACGAATTCATGGCACCTTTCCAGCCGTAGACAGGTTCGTCGAACAGCCCACCAAAAAACATCGAGGGATGGCAAGCTAAATTTTCGCCAACCATGTTGCTGGAATTGGCTAAGCGGCTTTTCTGCAGAAGTAGTGGGGTTTGCACCGCTCCTGCTGCCAAAATTACAACCTGCGCGTCCACGCGAATTTTGGCCGCGAGCTTTTTTGTTTCCGGGTCCACGACTTCAGCGCTGACCCCGGTTGCTCGACCGTCTTCTTCTAGCACCTCCGTTACGTGTGTATCTGCGAAGATGCTTGCGCCTTTATGGACGGCCCACGGCAAGTAAGTGACCAGCATCGATTGCTTCCGGTCAGACGCACAACCTGCGACACAGAAGCCGGTTAGTGCACATTGCTTTACGTTTCGGGACATTCGCTTCCACGAATAGCCCAGTTTTTTCACACCCCTTTCTATGATTAGGCTGTTCTGACTGACCTCGTGATCTTGGTTGATATGAACCGAGAGGTTCTTTTCGATTTTGTCGAAGTAGGGACTCAGATTTTGCGGTGTGAGATGTTTGAGACCGTAGTCGCGAACCCAGTGCTCCAATACCGCATCGGGCGTTCGAAACGCGGCTGAACCGTTAATCACCGTCGACCCCCCGACGCAACGACCTTGCAACAGTGTGATATCGCCATTCTTATTCGTCTGCGCACCTTTGTCCTGGTACAAATCGTCGACGCTTTTCGCCATTTCTTCCGTGAACCTGGAAGAAGGCACATAGGGCCCCGCCTCCAGCACAATGACCTTTTTCCCTGCGGTTGCCAATTCGTAAGCTGCGACCGATCCACCTGCCCCGGAGCCAACTATGACTGCGTCGGCCTGCAGATGAAGCCGATCTTCTTTGTGATCTTTCGCTGTTGTGACAGGAAGACCGTGTCGCAGCAAGTTGGTGTTAGCAGCGCTCATGATTTCTCCATTGGCAATGGCGCGTTTCCTAGCGAGGGAATGCCGTATTTCTTGGTTATCGGGCCTTCATAATCCAGGGCAACCCAGGTTTCGGCGTTTCGCCAGTACGATAGGTACGCAATTTTTTTGATCGCAACCACGATACTTCGTTGAATCAGATAGCCTTGATGCCAAGCCCGAATATATTGGGCCGCCGCTTTATTGGATAAATCGGTGAATGGTTTCAAGTGGTGTCCGACGATCACAGAACCTTTATCGAAGAGTTTCATTCCCAAGCCAAAATCCGTTCGGATATTTTCGGGAAGACTTCCTATCACCGAATCGATGTTTTCAATCACAGGAAGGCTGGATGCATTGGCCAGGGGAGGAGACGGGGGGAACAAAACCTCGATGATTTTCAGGAATAAACGGTACTCTTCCGGTTTTAGATTTTTGATTGAAGAGGGCATTATCGGCATCGGTACATTTGATCCCGAGAAAAAATGAAATGCGCCAAGTGCTGCGGATAATCCAGCTCCGCCAGCTATCGCGCCGAGCTTCAGGAACTTTCTCCGTGAAAGGGGGCTTAGATCTCGAGCGATTTCCAGGGTGAGATTCCCTTCTTTTGTAATGTTTTTCATTTTACAGCCTTCATATTACTTTTTGAGCGATGGTCAAATCTGATTTATGGCCAATCAAGCTGCAAGCCGTTGTTGATCGAGTGCTTCATGTCCGCCACTTAAGCACCAAAACCACTCCCGACAATGATGACTTATAACTTGTTTTTTCATTGTTATCTTGGTGTCCAGAATTATCTGACTACATTTGTCATCAGATAAAATTACTATCTGACGACACGTGTTGTCAAATTATTTTTGGCTTTTTCTAATGTCAGTACCCAGATCGTGCCGATGACAGATGCTCAAAATTCTCTTCAGGAAAACAAACATCTCGCCGAAGAACAAAAAAATGCTCGAAAAAAGCTAGATCGAAAGAACTTAGGCGCTTCGCAGAACGGCTATATACGACAATGCTTTGGAAATTTTTGCGGTTACGCATGTGCTTGCGGCTGCTTGATCAAGGAGCAGGCAAAAAAGAAGATGCGGAAATTTTTTGGGGAGATGAGGCCGGCATTCGCAATGATGCTCAGTATGAATGAGGCTATGCTCCAAAAGGGAAAATACCTGTCGTTCGTCTCAATGCCAAGCGCGAAAAAACGAATATGATTTCCGCCATTATGAACCAGGGTAAGGCCCGCTTTCATGTATATGACCGCAATTGGATTGGGTTCGAGCCGATACAGATAAAGCAAACGTGCTTTACGTACTTTTCAGATTGAGAAATTAAGTAAACGGTCTCTGGAAATTCAGGCTCACCTTACGATTGGGGAAGACTAAGGCTTTCCTAAAACTCTGTTTGTGATAAAGTATCGCCACAAATAACTCTGGGAGAATTTTAAGTGTTGGACTTATTAAGGCCGGGCGGCATGATCATGTTTCCGCTGCTGTTATGTTCGGTTTTGGCGCTTGCCATTATTATAGAGCGATTTTGGACCCTGAGAACCAGTCGTTTGGCACCAAAGACTCTGGTGAGTGAATTATGGGGCTGGATAAAAAAGAAAGAGCTCAACTCCAAGCGACTCAGGGAACTAAAAGACGCTGCGCCGATCGGGCGTGTATTGGCGGCCGGGTTGGTTAACGCCAAGCACGGCCGGGAAATTATGAAAGAGAGTATTCAGGAAGAGGCGAGCCATGTGGTGCATGAGATGGAACGCTTTCTGACGGCCTTGGGGACCATTGCGGTGATCACGCCGTTGCTGGGTCTTTTGGGAACGGTGGTCGGTATGATCAAAGTATTTGCTCAGTTACAACTCGAAGGCGCCGGTAATGCCGCAGCGTTGGCAGGGGGCATTTCGGAAGCTCTTATTACGACGGCATCAGGCCTGACTGTCGCTATTCCTGCGTTGATATTTCACCGGTATTTCACTCGCCGGGTTGACGAAATAGTGATTGATATGGAGCAGGAAGCATTGCGGCTGGTAGAAATCGTGCATGGCGATAGAGAGGCTGTTAATGCGGGAGAGCAAGCCCCTTGAATTTCAAACGTCAAGCAGGAAAAGAGGTTTCTGTTGATTTAACGCCTCTGATTGATGTGGTGTTTTTGCTGCTGATTTTCTTTATGGTCTCGACGACGTTTACCAAAGAGAGTCATCTTGAAATTGATTTGCCACAGTCAAGCGGTGAGCCCGCCAAGAAAACAGTCAAAGAGATTGAAGTGGTTATCAATGCTAAAGGTGAATATTCGGTCAATGACCGGCCGTTGGTGAATAATCAGGAAGAAACCCTTAAAAAGGCCGTACAGAAATTATCGAATGGCGACACGGAGTTGCCTTTCATTATTACTGCAGACGCAAAAACTGCGCACGAGCACGTCGTTCGAGTGATGGATGTCGCGGGCCAAATCGGCTTTGTACAGCTGAGTATCACCACGCAACGTTCCAAGTCGAATAACTAACTTGCGCTACCTGCCATATGAATAAAACCGCCGATGTCTTGCCTGAGATTGATGATTCCAATTGGGATCTTTATCGAAGGCTTTTGGTTTATTTAAAGCCTCTTAAGTTCTTTTTTGCGCTCAGTATTTTTGGCAACGCGATCTACGCAGGCGCGAGTGCTTTTATGGCAAAAGCGCTGGAATTTGTGATCGATACGATTGAAAACCCAACAGATGAAAACCGTATTCTGTTACCTGCATTGATATTGTTTTTATTTGCGTTAAGAGGTGTTGGCGGGTTTTTGGGCGGATACTATATCGCTTATGTCGGACAGAACATAGTGCATCAAATACGAACGCAGGTTTTTGATCGCTATTTACGACTCCCTAGCCACTACTTTGATGCCAGCTCCTCGGGTCATCTTATTTCCAGAATTACCTACAATGTCTCACAGGTTTCATCTGCCACCACTGAAGCCATTACCGTCATGGTTCGTGAAGGGCTGACTGTCGTGGGCCTGTTAATCGTCATGCTCACCTCAAACTGGAAGCTCACCCTGATTTTCCTCGCGCTTGGACCCCTGATTGGCTTGCTGGTTCGCTATGTGAGCAAGCGTTTCAGAGTGCTGAGTCAGCGAATCATGAACTCGGTTGGGAATGTTACACATGTCACTTCCGAAGTCGTCACCGGGTTTCGGGTCGTGCGGATATTTGGTGGCGAAGACTATGAGACGCGTCGTTTTGGCGAAGCCAGTCGCTATAACCTGAAACAAAGTTTGAAGATGGAATTTACCAAAGCAATTAGTACGCCGGTGATTCAAATATTGGTCGCGCTGGCGATTGCGGTACTGATCTGGCTGGCGTTGGCGCCGGAAGTGAGGGGCAATATGTCGGCAGGCAGTTTCGTGGTCATTATTGCTGCTGCATCAACCATGGCTAAACCGGTACGCCAGCTTACCCAGGTTAATGAAAAAATACAGCGGGGCGTTGCCGCCGCCCGGGATTTATTTAGAGTGATCGATGCGCCCCCCGAAAAAGACGAAGGCGCAGTGACGGTTGATCGTGTTAAAGGTGAACTGGTGTTTGATAATGTTTCATTTCGCTATCCGGGTAGTGAGCGAGATGTGTTGAAGAACATTCATTTGATTGTTCAGCCCGGCGAAACTGTGGCGCTGGTGGGGCGTTCCGGCAGTGGTAAGTCGACTATCGCAAATTTGATTCCGCGTTTTTATGAGGTGAGCACGGGGGAAATTCGATTGGATGGCACCGTGTTGAATGACTATACCTTACAGTCGTTACGTGATCAGATTGCTTTGGTGACACAGAATGTCACCTTATTTAATGACTCTCTGGCAAAGAATATTGCTTACGGAAAGCTCGAAAACACCCCGTTGGAGCAACTCAAGGACGCGGCGGCCAAGGCTAATGCGCTTGACTTTATCGAAGATAAAGAGGCGGGTTTCGATGCTGTCGTGGGTGACAACGGTATTTCTCTATCGGGCGGGCAGCGACAGCGAATTGCCATTGCCCGAGCCTTGCTTAAGGATGCGCCTGTCTTGATTCTGGATGAAGCCACCTCCGCGCTGGATAACGAATCGGAAAAGCTAATTCAGCGAGAGCTTGATCAGTTAATGAAGGGCCGAACCACGATCGTGATTGCGCATCGTTTGTCGACGGTTGAAAACGCCGACAAAATTATCGTAATGGATGAAGGACAAATTGTTGAGCAAGGTACGCATACCCAGTTGCTGGCCAAAGATGGCGAATACGCAAAGCTTTACAATATGCATCTTGCGGAAGATACTTCCTCCGAGACTTCGTAAGCAATGGCTTCTCGCGCTGCCGCCTTTGTGACCGAGTCGTGGTACACGGGTGCATTTTGGCTTTACTTGCTACTTCCTTTTACGCTGTTATATCACGTAATAACCTTGATTCGAAAGTTCTGTTATCGGGCCGGGATTTTTTCCAGCTATCGTTCCTGCCTGCCAGTTATCGTGGTTGGCAATATCACTGTGGGCGGTACCGGCAAATCACCGTTGGTTGCCTGCCTTGTAGGGTCTTTACGTGAACAAGGCTATACACCGGGCATTGTGAGTCGTGGCTACGGCTCGAATATCGGGCCGGGTGATGTTCGAGAAGTGCATGTGTCCAGCCTGGTTTCAGACGTGGGCGACGAACCTTTAATGTTGAAACGTGCTTTGGCTTGTTCTGTGATGGTTAGCCCTTCTCGTGCGTTGGCCGTGCAGGCGCTAGAAAGAACGGGCTGCGATATTGTGATTGCTGATGATGGTTTGCAACATTATGCTCTCGCACGTGATATCGAGATATGTGTCATCGATGGCGTGCGGCAATGGGGCAATGGCTGGATGCTGCCGATGGGGCCTTTGCGCGAGTCTCTGGCAAAAATCAATACGCTGGATTTTATTGTGGTAAATGGTGTCGGTCGGGATGGTGTAGACTGGCGCGACAGGAGCCCTAACGATGTTATCCGAATGGATCTGGATCCGGGCGCATTGCGATCAATCAGTCTTGACGGCAAAGATGAAATGGCTTTGGAGAATTTAAAGGCCAGCAAAGTGAATGCGGTGGCGGCGATTGGTCATCCTGAACGTTTTTTTTCAACCTTGCAGCAGCACGGTTTGCAGCTTGAACGACACGTTTTTGAAGACCATCATCTATTCTCGCCAGAAGACTTTCGCTTCTCAAACGATTTACCCATTATTATGACGGAAAAAGATGCAGTAAAGTGCCGGGAGCTCGACTTGGAAAATGCTTGGTATCTTCCTGTTTCAGCGCGTTTGAGTGGAGATCTTGGCGCTCAGATTATTAAGTCTCTAAAGACAAAAGGTTGGTTTGATGGATAAAAAATTGTTATCAATACTGGCGTGCCCTTGTTGTAAGGGTGAGCTGATCTACAAAAAAGAGCAAAACGAACTTATCTGCAAGGGGGATGGCTTGGCTTTTCCTGTGCGTGATGATATTCCAGTTATGCTGGAGAGTGAAGCCCGAACGCTAAGCGTCGATGAGAAGCTGGAAAAATAGCGCGAGAGCAGAGTATGTCATTTACGGTTATTATACCTGCGCGTTATGCATCGACCCGGCTGCCGGGTAAGCCTTTGTTGCAATTGGCGGGCAAGCCGATGGTTCAGCGTGTCTATGAGCAGGCGATAAAGTCGCAGGCCGAACAGGTGGTGATTGCCACCGATGATGAGCGTATTTATCGGGTGGCGAAAGACTTTGGCGCGAGTGTGTTGATGACGTCGGCAGATCACCCTTCTGGCACCGATCGCCTAGAAGAAGTTGCTCGTAAACTCAACCTGGATTCTGATGGCATCGTCGTCAATGTTCAGGGCGATGAACCGATGATTCCGCCTGTATTGATTGATCAGGTTGCTAGCAATCTGGCATGTCAAGCCTCTGCAGGGCTTGCGACCCTCTGTGAACAGATTGATGACGTGGAGACGGTCTTTAATCCCAATTCGGTGAAGGTGGTATTCGATCAGAATGGCTTTGCCAATTATTTCAGTCGCGCGCCAATTCCCTGGTCTCGCGCGAGTTTTGGTCAGGAGCAACAAAGTTTACCGGTTGGTATCGACTACTTCCGGCATATTGGCATTTATGCCTATCGCGTTGACTTTCTGAGTCGCTATGTGTCGTGGCCAGCCTGCCCCGTCGAACAAGTGGAAAGCCTGGAACAGCTGCGTGCCCTGTTCAATGGCATACGGATTCATGTGGATATCGCGCAGGAATCACCGCCGGCAGGTATCGACACCGAAGCGGATTTGGTGCGTTTGCGGAAGCTGATTGAAGGCAGGGGTGAAGAGAGTCGCTAAGGCGTTAATGTCATGATAAAAGTACTGTTTGTTTGTTTGGGGAATATTTGTCGCTCGCCCACCGCGCAGGGCGTGTTCGAATGCATTGTCGCCGCTCAGAATCAGAGCGATCAATTCGAAATTGACTCAGCGGGAACTGGGTCCTGGCATGTTGGTGAAGCGCCGGACCGTCGCGCTCAAAAAGCCGCCAGGAATCGGGGTTACGATCTGAGCGCATTGAGAGCTCGACAGGTTTGTTCTACGGATTATGATTACTTTGATTATATTCTGGCAATGGATGAAAGCAATTTGCGAGAAATGCAGCATCAGTGTCCTTCTGAGTTTCAGCACAAGCTCTCATTGTTTTTAGAGTTTAGTGCAGTCAATGAAAGCGAAGTTCCAGACCCTTATTACGGCGGCGTCAATGGCTTCGATCATGTCCTTGATCTTGCTGAATCAGCCAGCTCTGGCTTTTTAAAATATGTGCTCGCAAATGATAAATAGCCGAGAGTTCGTTGATCTTGGTGCTCAAAATACGCTGTCACTGCCCTGTATTGCACGCCGTGTAGTGAGTGTCCACTCAGTCGATACGCTACAAACGGTATGTGCTGAACACACATTAAAATCTTCTGATCTATTGATTCTTGGCAGGGGGAGCAATCTGCTGCTGCCGCCAAAGCTGGATCGCGTTGTGCTTCAATACTCTGGTCAAGCATGCCGTTACACGACGACCGACTCCGGCGATGTGTTGCTAGAAGCGGATGCCGGGTTGCTGTGGGATGATCTGGTTATTGAGGCCGTGACGCATGGTTTGCGCGGTATTGAAAACCTGTCATTGATTCCTGGCACCGTCGGCGCGGCACCGGTACAAAATATTGGTGCCTACGGCGTTGAGCTGGCAACACGACTCGAATGGGTTCAGGTCTATCACTTTGCGACGGCTAAAGTCGAGAGGCTTGACGCCAAACAGTGCCGGTTTGCTTATCGGGACAGTCTCTTCAAACAGCGTCCGGGAGAACGCTTGATATTGACAGTCTGTTTGCGCTTGTCTGAGCAGAAACCGTTTTCCCTGAATTATGGCGAATTACGAGCACTTGACGGAATTCAGACGCTTACCGCCAGGGATGTGCGTGACAAAGTGATAGCGATGCGACGGGCGAAGTTACCAGACCCGGCAACGCTGGCGAATGCGGGTAGTTTCTTTAAGAATCCTGTGGTCTCTAGCCAACAGCTAGCGATTTTGAAGTCCAAATTCCCTTCATTGGTTGCTTTTTCTTTGGCGGATGGAACGTTCAAGTTGGCGGCTGGCTGGCTCATCGATCAGGCGGGCTGGAAAGGTTTTCGTCGAGGGGCTGTGGGCGTTCATGCTCAGCAGGCTTTGGTGCTGGTCAATTATGGTGGCGCAACGCGCGCCAACTTACTGGATCTAGCTGTAGATATTCAAGATTCAATTCAAAAGAAATTTGATGTTGCCCTGGAAATCGAGCCAGTATTGGTCGATTAGGATACCTTATGAGCCTTTTGCAAAACTCTGAGTGGGGCAGTAGATTGCCGCTCACGCGTTTTGCAAAAGGCTCTTATAAAAGGCCGATAATTTTCCGGGCTGCGTTAAAGGGCGTGACTTGCTTGTCGAGAACGGCTCGTTGTAGTGTCGGCATGAGCGCTTGCACCTCTTTACTGTTTTGAAGTTTGAGTGCCAGCATTTCATGAATCAGTTTTTTGAGCCAGTCGGCGTTTTGTTGGGCCCGCTTATGTTCGAACGCACCATTTTCATGACTGAGGCTTTGGTATTCTGAGATCATATCCCATACTTCCTCAATGCCAGTCTGTTCGAGTGCCGAACAGAGACTGACTTTGGGCTGCCAAAAGTGTTCATGTTGCATCAAGTGAAAGGCGTTTTGATACTGCCCCTGGGTTTGGGTCGCGAGCTGGAGGCTTTCGCCATCCGCTTTATTAACAACGACCGCATCGGCCAGCTCCATAATGCCGCGCTTGATTCCCTGAAGTTCATCTCCCGCATTGGGAAGCATTAAGACCAAAAAGAAATCGACCATGGCTGCGACTTCGTACTCGGATTGACCGACACCAACGGTTTCAACCAAAACGACATCATAGCCCGCAGCTTCGCACAGTAATAAGGATTCGCGGGTTTTCTGTGATACCCCGCCGAGTGCGCCTTCAGAAGGGCTGGGTCGGATAAAGGCGTTGGGTTCGCGTGACAAGAGCTCCATGCGGGTTTTATCGCCCAGAATACTGCCTCCTTGCAAGGGAGAGCTGGGGTCAACTGCCAATACGGCGACTTTTTTGCCCAGTTTGATCAGGTGCCGTCCAAAGGACTCGATAAACGTTGATTTACCGACGCCGGGTGCACCGGTAATGCCAATACGAATGCTATTGCCGGTTGAGGGCAATAGCTGTTCGAGAATGCTCTGGGCTTGTTCTTTGTGTTGATCGAGCTTACTTTCAGTCAGGGTAATTGCTTTTGCCAGTACTCGCCGATCGCCCGATTTCAGCGCTTCGAGGTCTATGTTCATGCCTGAAGTTCATTGATGGCGTCAAGCACCTGCCGAGCGGAAACCGGAACTTTTGTGCCCGGGCCGAAGATGCCTTTAACGCCCTCTTGGTACAAAAAGTCGTAGTCCTGTTTGGGGATGACCCCCCCCGCGACCACGGCAATATCGTTAGCGCCTGCTCGCTTTAGGGCTCCAATCAGTGCCGGAATCAGTGTCTTGTGCCCCGCTGCCTGTGAGCTGATGCCCACGGCGTGTACGTCGTTTTCAATCGCCTGTTTGGCCACTTCTTCGGGGGTCGAGAACATGGGTGACAGATCAATATCGAAGCCGACATCGGCAAAGGCGGTGGCGATCACTTTGGCACCGCGATCATGACCGTCCTGTCCCATTTTTCCTACCAACATGCGAGGGCGGCGGCCATGCTTTGCGGTAAAGGTTTCGATATCAGACTTAATGGCTTGCCAGTCTTCATCATTTTCATACGGAGCGGCGTAGACACCACTGATGGTACGAGAATGTGCCTGGTATCGACCGAATTCCTTCTCCATGGCATCGGATATCTCGCCAACGGTGGCACGTAAGCGTGCTGCTTTGATGCTTAGATCCAGTAAATTACCGTCACCTGATTTAGCGGCGCTGGTGATCGCATTCAAGGCATTTTCAACGGCATTGTTATCGCGACGGGCACGAATGCCATTCAGGCGCTCGATTTGTGACTCTCGCACCGCGACGTTGTCAACTTCCAGAATATCCAGAGACGCTTCTTTGTCCAGCTGGTATTTGTTTACCCCGACGATCACATCTTCGCCAAGATCAATGCGCGCCTGTTTTTTTGCCGCACTTTCTTCGATCCGCAGCTTTGGAATTCCCTGTTCGATCGCCTTTGCCATGCCGCCTTTTTCCTCGATTTCTTCAATCAGAGACCAGGCTTTATCGGCAATTTGCTGGGTCAGGCTTTCCATCATATAGGAGCCGCCCCAAGGGTCGGCAACCTGACAAATACCCGACTCTTCTTGAATGATAATCTGGGTGTTGCGAGCGATACGCGCAGAAAATTCTGTCGGTAGTGCGACGGCTTCATCCAGTGCGTTGGTGTGCAAGGATTGTGTGCCACCAAATACCGCAGCCATCGCTTCAATCGTGGTACGCACGACATTGTTGTAAGGATCTTGCTCGGTTAGCGACCAGCCGGAGGTTTGAGAATGGGTGCGTAACATAGAAGACTTTGGGTTCTTCGGTTCAAATTCTTCCATAATGCGCGACCAGAGCAAGCGTCCCGCTCTCAGCTTGGCAATTTCCATATAGAAATTCATGCCAATGCCCCAGAAGAAAGACAGGCGAGGTGCGAAAGCGTCAACCTCCATGCCTGCTGCTAGCGCTGTACGCACATACTCACGACCGTCACTCAGTGTGTATGCAAGTTCCAGTGCCGCATCGGCACCCGCTTCCTGAATATGGTAGCCAGAAATCGAAATACTGTTGAAGCGCGCCATATTCTGCGAGGTATAGGCGATGATATCGCCGATGATTTTCATTGACGGCGCGGGCGGGTAAATGTAGGTGTTGCGTACCATAAATTCTTTCAGAATGTCATTCTGAATAGTGCCAGACAGCTGCGCCTGTGCAAGGCCTTGCTCTTCTGCCGCGACAATATAGTTGGCTAAAACCGGCAATACAGCACCGTTCATGGTCATTGAAACCGAGACTTTATCCAGCGGAATCCCGTCGAACAGGATTTTCATGTCTTCGACCGAGTCGATTGCGACACCGGCTTTACCGACATCGCCGGTGACGCGAGGGTGATCAGAATCATATCCCCGGTGTGTTGCCAGGTCGAAGGCAACCGATACACCTTGCGCGCCTGCAGCCAGGTTCTTTCGATAGAACGCGTTGGACTCTTCTGCCGTTGAAAAACCCGCGTATTGTCGAATCGTCCAGGGTCTGCCTGCATACATGGTCGCCATCGGGCCACGCACATAAGGGGCCAGCCCAGGAAACGTATTGGTGTGTTCCAAATTCGTGATGTCTTCTTGGGTATAGAGCACCTTAACGGGAACGCCTTCAGGTGTTTGCCATGTCATTTCGTCAGGCGTGCGACCTTTCATCTGTTTAGTGGCCAGTGCTTCCCATTCAGATAAGCTGGGTTTTTTATCTGCCATTACATGCTCCTGATCAATAAACGGTTATCGGCATTTTATGTTAAGAACTCTGCGGTTGGTTGATTTCAATCAATACGCCGTCACTGCATTTTGGGTGAATAAAAATAACCTTGCAGTTGTGGGCGCCCGGCGTAGGGGCTTCTGATAAAAACTGATATCCCTTGCTTTTCAGGCGCGTCACGTCGGCTTCGATATCGTCGCTACGAAAGCACAGGTGATGCATACCACCGCCTTTTTTATCAAGATATTTTTGGATCGGGCCTTCCCCGTTTAGCGGGTGAACCAACTCAATATTGGCGTCTGATATCGGTAAAAACGCAGCGCTGGTTTTGGCGCTTTCAACATCTTCCCGGCCTTTCAGACTGAGGCCAAAATCATTGGCAAAGCGTTCGATGGCTTTATCCAGATCGGGAACGGCAATGGCAATGTGGTCTAATCCGGTAATCATTTTTTTCGTCTCTCAGGAAATGAATTTCAGAAAACTGTCTGTTGCATTTTTCTTGCGTTCGGCAATTTCTTCAGGTGACACCTCGATCACTTTTTCATCCGGGGTGATTTTGAATAGAGGCTGGCCTTTCTTGATAATGGTACCGTCGGCTTCTTTAATTAGTACCTTGTTGATGGTGCCCGCAAAAGGGGCGTTAACTTTGTTAAACATTTTCATGACTTCAACAATATACAAAGCCTGACCTGCGTCAAAATGATCGCCTTCCTGGACAAAAGGCGGCGTACCAGGAGATTCGCAGGCATAGAACATACCGCCCGAGCTTGCCAGTATTTCATCACTTTTTGCGACTGGTGGTGGTACCAGTACTTTAGCCATCAGCGTTTGCAGATTTTCATCCAGCAGTTTTTCCGGAATGGCAATACTCAGATCAGTATTTACCTTGAGGTCATAATACTCGGTGTTGCTAGCAATAAAGGGTAGCAAAGAGATAATTTCGCAGCCTGCCTGATAACCAAGATGCGCTGATTTCACGGCCTGCCAGGTGGCATCATCAAATCCTTTTGGTGCTTTGCCGTCAAGCAGGCTGTTAAGCTCGGTAAAATCCCTGAATGTTAAACGTTTTTCGAGTTCTTTATAGAAAGCCACAGCGTCGTTTAACACGGTGTTGTCATGATCCCAGATAATGCTGGAAGCCGGGTCGCTTGGGCTGTAGTCCATATTGAGATAGTGATAGGTGTCGGCCAATACATTTATTGGATTGGCCAGCCAAATGAGTTTACCTTTTCTGGAGAAGGTAAAGCTGTTTTTATGAAGGCTTAACCAGCCAGCAAAAATATGGGGCTCTCCAAGCAGACTTTTGATTGGGCGAGTCAGTAGCAAGTGTTTGCGGGCAAGCACGGTCTGCATCGCGGATTTTGCTTCTTGATCTTGAATGGCAGACGTCGCGACTTTGCAAATCTGGTTATATGTGCTGTCTACATCCAGATTATTTGCCTGTTGCTTGAGCTGTCCGACCGCAGTGAGGTAGGGAACAATGAAGCG
>Ga0316207_10003875_pt1 | contig 13492 bp, 9 predicted proteins | sample 6weekpyrite_MG_FD_204943 | JGI IMG/M metagenome (GOLD analysis project Ga0316207, IMG submission 204943) | Microbial mat bacterial communities from mineral coupon in-situ incubated in ocean water Damariscotta River, Maine, United States -... | ecosystem: Environmental > Aquatic > Marine >... | reverse complement strand
AATCACCTGAAACATTGTTCACGTATTTGTTGTATGGCGAGCCTAAAGCAAACCACTTATGCAACAGATGCGGGAGCCAAGTCCACTATTTACTATATTGATATTCGTGCCATCGACCGCTTTGAAGATTTTTATCAGAAAGTTCAGGCCGATGAGAATGTTAGCTTTATCAAATCCAAAGTGGCCAATATCACCGAAGATACTGATGGTAACCCCATACTGCACGGTGTAGATACCGAGGGTTATAACCGCTATGACACAGCGCATGAATTGATTGTGCTCGCTGTGGGTATGGAGCCCAGCCTTGATCTGAGCACACTACCAGATAGTGTTAGCGTGAATGAACATGGCTTCATTGAAAACGATGGAACAAACGGCGGTATTTTTGCAGCAGGTTGTGCATCTGATGCACTGGATGTAAACCGGGCTGTACAGAGTGCAACGGCAAGTGCCCTGAAAGCTATTCAGGTGGTTAATCGCGTTGCTGGATCGGAGGGCTAAACAGTGGCAGACGAATTATTAATGGGAGCGTATATCTGTAAAGGTTGTGGAATTGGCGATCGCCTTGACTGCGGTCAGCTAGAAACAACGGCGACCCGTGATGGCAAGGCAAAGTTTGCTAAATCACATGATTTTTTATGTAGCGCAGAAGGCGTTGCGATGATTCAGGCAGACATTGATTCGGGTGAAACCAATCATGTCATTATTGGTGCCTGTTCACGACGTGCAAAAGTTGAAGCATTTAATTTTCAGAATGTAACCGTTTCACGAGCCAATCTCCGTGAAGGGGTTATCTGGGTGCGTCCCGATAACGACGAAGCCAGCGAAACCACACAGGAAATGGCAGACGATTATATTCGTATGGCCTGTGCGGAATCAAAATATCAGAAGTTACCTAAACGCAGCGGCGAACAGGAACTGAATAAAAACATTCTGGTTGTCGGTGGCGGTATCTCTGGAATGACGGCGGCGATTGAAGCATCAGCTGCGGGTTATCCTGCCACTATCGTTGAAAAAACCGGCGAGCTGGGCGGTGTCATGGGTCAGCTGTATAAGCGTATCGCGACTACAGTGCCCTATACTGATCCAGAAGACACAACGGTTGCTGATCTGCTGGCTAAAATTGAAGCTGATCCGAATATTACGGTTCACCTTAATTCAAAAGTCACTCGTACAGCCGGTGCGCCTGGTCGTTTTGATGTAGATATTTCTACTGAAAGTGGCGCAACCACGACAGTGAGCATGGGTGCTATTGTTCAGGCATCAGGCATGAAACATTTCGATGCCAACAAGCTCACCGAATTTGCTTACGATAAATCAGACAACGTCATTACACAGATGGAGCTGGAAGCGCTGGCTAAAGAAGCCAATGGTGGCCCCATCAAGCGTAAGGATGGTAAAGAAGTTGAAAGTGTTGTGTTTGTGCAGTGTGCGGGTCAGCGGAGCAAGAAAGAGGGGCACTTGCCTTACTGTTCTGGCTTCTGTTGTTCTGCCAGTATCAAGCAGGCAATGTACTTTAAGGATGCAAATCCGAATGTAGATACGGTCATTATGTATGACGATCTGCGTACGCCAGGTGCTGGGGGTGAAGATTTTTACCGCTCAGGGCAAAAGAAAGGCGTCATCTTTACAAAATCGACAGTGAATACAGTTGATGCCAGTGGCAGTGAGCTGACAGTTAATTTCCACGACAAGATCCTTAATGAAGATCAGTCGATGGCAGCCGACCTGGTGGTGCTGGCAACCGGTCAGGAGCCTAATTCCGGGCCCAATCCTTATGCCGTTGATGATGCCAAAGATGCAGCCGATAAGGCAGAAGCGGCGGGAGAAGAAGCGCCAAAAGAAATTACGGTGAACGTAGAATCGATATTGAATCTGGATTACCGTCAGGGTACTGATTTGCCTCATTTAAAGCATGGCTTCACCGATTCGCATTTTATCTGCTTCCCTTATGAAACCCGTAGAACCGGTATTTATTCGGCAGGGCCAGTACGTCGCCCCATGGATAGTCTGCAGTCCACGATTGATGCCACGGGTGCTGCAATGAAAGCGATTCAGGAAGTGGAAAATGCAGCCAAAGGTGCGGCGGCGCATCCACGCTCTGGTGATTTGAGTTTCCCAACGTTTCGTATAGAAGGTTGTACGCAGTGTAAACGTTGCACAGTAGAGTGTCCGTTTGGGGCAATCAATGAAGATGAGAAAGGTTATCCATCGTATAACGAATCGCGTTGTCGTCGATGTGGAACCTGTATGGGGGCCTGTCCTGTTCGTGTAATCTCGTTTGAAAATTATTCAGTTGATTCAGTCGGTCAGCAAATCAAGAATGTTGATATGCCTGACGAATTTGATGAAAAACCCCGTATTCTGGTGCTGGCCTGCGAGAATGACGCGTATCCTGCACTGGATATGGCGGCACAGAACAAACTTGAATACAGCGCGTTTGCGCGAATCGTGCCAGTGCGTTGCCTGGGTTCAGTGAATACTATCTGGCTCACCGATGCACTTAACTCCGGTTATGATGGTGTTATCCTCATGGGGTGCCAGAAAGGCGATGATTACCAGTGTCACTTTGTTAAGGGCTCGGAAATTGCTCAGGTACGTATGAGTAAAGTTGCAGATACCTTGCAGACATTGAACCTGGAAGAAGAACGTGTTGCAACCTACGAGGTTGCAATCACCGACGTTGAACGAACCGCTCAGTTAATCAATGATATGGCAGAAACCGTAGAAAAGATTGGCATGAGTCCATTCAAGTTCTAAGGGGGAGAACGAAATGAGTGATATGAATAACCAGATGGTTGAAAAATATCGCAACAGCTTCCTTAAAGAAGTTGAAGCGAATGTCGAAGAAGGTGACTGGGTAAAAATGTGCATGCAGTGCGGCGTCTGTTCAGGCTCATGCCCCATGGGCCCGTACTGGGATCATCCGCCACAGGAACTGTTTATGATGATTCGCGCAGGTAAGCGTGAAGAAGTATTAACATCCAGTTCAATGTGGATGTGTACCTCCTGTTATAACTGTATTTCACGTTGTCCGCGTGAGTTGCCAATTACCCATATCATGCATGGCCTGGCGCATTACGCGAAACGACTGGGCATTGCACCAAAAGAGCAACCCACTCTAAAATTCTCACAGAAGTTCTGGGATAACCTGATGGTCAATGGGCGTGTAAACGAGTTAAAGCTGGGGATTGCGCTGTACTTTATCGACGGCTTTGCACAGGGGATTAAAAATGCTATTGCTGCGAGTGGTCTGGGTTTAAATATGTTTAAAGCCAAACGTCTGGCGCCAATGGAAATGCTGGGTGGTCATAGCATTAAAGATAAATCAGGTTTAAAAGCTATGATCAAGAAAGCCCAGGAAATTGAAGAAGCCCGCATATCAGGTAATAAATAGGAGATCACTATGGCTAAAGAATATTCGTTTTACCCGGGGTGCTCTTCACAGAAAGGGGCATCAGGTTCCAACTTGCAAACATCCGTTAACACGGTTTGCGAGACGCTGGATATTAAATTAAATGAAATTCCAGACTGGAACTGTTGTTCAGCTTCTATCGGTTACGCCGGTGGGGGTGAGCTTCCTCGTCTGGCCCTTTCAGCACGTAATATTGCGCTGTCAGAAAAAAATAATCCTGGTCAGGAAATCGTTGCAACCTGTGCCGCCTGCTGGTTAGCGACACGCGAAACCAAAGAACGTATCGAGCAGAATGCAGAAGTGCGTGAAGGGACAGAGGCGGCATTAAAAGAAGCGCATCTGGAAATTTCTAATGAAATGCCAAAAGTACGCCACATGACGGAAGTGCTGATTGAAGACATCGGTTTTGAGGCGATGAAAGAAAAAGTCGTGCGTCCACTGGAAGGCATCAAAATCGCAGGTTATGTTGGTTGTCAGACTAATCGTCCCTTCGGTATTGATGGTGAATCATTCGAGAATCCCAAGTACCTTGATAAAATGGTCGAAGCCATGGGTGCAGATTCATGTCCAACCTATGAAAAGAAAGTGTCCTGCTGTGGTGGTGCGCTGGCGTTCTCAGAGCCTGAAAAATCACAGGCACTGGTTAAAGGTATTATTGAATCGGCCTACGACAATGGCGCCGACATGATTGTTACCCCCTGCCCAGTATGTCAGTTAAATGTAGAAGCCTATCAGGACAATATTAATGCCACCTACGGCACCAAGTTTCATATTCCGGTGACTTACTACAGTACACTTATGGCAGTTGCCTATGGTAAATCGGCAAAAGAAGCCGGGCTAGATGGTCAAATTATTAAGGCCAAACAGCTAGAAGCAATAGCAAATAAGTAATGGCCAATAAGTAATGGCCAATAAGTAATGGCCATAAAATAATGGTCCGTCAATAGGCTATAGATACTAAGCGTAAAGAAAAAGGCACAACCTGTTTGTGCCTTTTTTATGCAAGCAGTTTATAGATAATAAACTATAGGCTAAATAAATCGTGTGGCGATTAAGCCCTGGCTAGCTTCACGAAATGCATCTAATGATGTGCAGGGTGGAAAATAATCAGCCTCGCAGGTCGTGGTTGCTTCAATGAGGTGAGTGATAGACCAGCCCTGAAGTGATAGCTCCTCGCTTAGTATGCCCAGGGCATCTTGTTGCGATCCTGTATTCACCCAGGCGTGTAGTTGCTTGCAGTTATCAGTGTGTTCTGTTGATTGCACTTCGAGCATTAGGTAAATCATAATCTGAAAAGAGAGCTCCATCATGCCGGAATAGAGAGTTTATAAGAACACTGATATTAGCACGGGTTTTAAGAGTACACCCTGGTTGATAAAGCAAAAACGCGATAAAGTTTGATGAATGCGAGAGTAATAGATAACACGTATTAGGGGGAAGAGTGAAAACCTATCAGGATATTGAAAATGATCTGCAATTTTCTCAATCATTATCAGTCACTCCAAACTGGTCTGCGGCAGCTGATTTTCTTGATGTAATAAAACAACACTGCTTACGTGTAAAGCCTCAGATTATCGTTGAATGTAGTAGTGGTGTTACTACACTGGTGTTAGCTCGCTGCTGTCAGCTAAATGGTCAGGGTAAGGTGTATAGCCTGGAAAACGATAAGCAATTTGCTGAAAAATCCCGGCAGCAAATATCGGAGCTCGGCCTCGATGACTATGCACAAGTGATATATGCACCATTGCAACCTACATCTGTTGCTAATCAGATTTTTGACTGGTATGGCACCAACGCTCTGCCAGAAGAAAGTATCGATATGCTGGTTATAGATGGCCCACCCGGATTTATTCAGAAGAACTCCCGAATGCCAGCACTACCCGTATTGCGTAATAAGTTATCAGAGGCTGTGACTGTTTTTCTTGACGATGCAGCGAGAGCAGATGAGCGTGAATTAGTTGGCAACTGGTTGACCCAGTACCCTGAGTTTGCTTATCTATACATCGCAAATGCACGGGGCTGTGTCGTGTTAAAGGCAGGTGTCTAGTCAATTGGTTTTGCATAAGATCTGTAGCGCCTGTGCTGGGTGCATGAAGCTAATAATACCGACGCTAAATAATATTGATCTGCTATAGTTAAGTATGAAAGTAGTTTGAGGAAAAGCTGTTATTGGTTAGTCTGTAAAAACACTATATATCCTGTAAAAGGTACTGTTATATTTTCCAGGCTTAGATTACTAAAATGAAAAATTAAACCCCTTATGCAATGGCCTAAAAAACCTGTCTGGCAACCCATCCTGGCAATCATTCTGATTGGTGGTTTCGCTTATGCAATGAGTCTCTGGTTTCTATATAACGCAGCATACCGAGCTCAACTTCGTAACCTTGAGCATTCGGTCCAGATATTAGCTAATGTACTTGAGGCGGTCGCGCAACATGATATGGGCTTGCATATAGATCCGAAAAGCTCAATTAAGTCGATCACCATGAATCAGTTAATGAATGGGCTGAAAAGGAGTAAGTTTCAAACGTACGATATGGAACTGGTTATAGGTTATCGTGATAATGATATTTTAAAATTAGTGCATAAAACTGAGCAGGGTTATCGTGAGCTTGATGATGTACCTTATGACGGAAAGCTTGCTCAGCCAATGTATCACGCATTAAAAAATCGGCAACATGGAAGTGCTGTGATGAGTGACTATGCGGGCGAAGAGGCTATGGCGGGTTATGCCTATGTTCCTAGCCTGGATGTTGCGCTGGTTTTCAAAATACCACTTAGTCAAATGCAGGCGCCGTTTATCACATCAGCATTATGGGGGGCTAGTGTACAGGCGATAATGCTAGGCCTGCTTATTTCTGGATTCATCTATTTTAGACAGCGTCATAAACAGCAGCTTTACGGTAATGAGCATCGTTTTGAATCGATTATAGAAAATATACCATCGATGATATTTATGAAACGAGCAAGTGATCTAAGCTATGTTCTGTTCAATCGTGCGGCAGAAAATCTAACCGGTATTAGTAAAAATGAAGTGATGGGGAAGAACGATTTTGATCTGTTTAGTGCTGAACAGGCGAAATTATTTACAGATCGTGATCGCAGGATGCTTGGATATACCGACTATGAAGATGTTCTAGAAGAAGAAATAAGCACGAAATATAACGGTGATAGAATTCTGCATACGAGAAAATTATGCATCAGAGATGATGAGGGTAAACCAGAATATTTGTTAGGAATATCTGAAGATATTAGCGAACAGAAGAAAAATCAGGAACTGCTCGAAACGACTAATCAACTACTTAATACAATATTAGATAGTGCTCCTGTATTAATTGCGTATCTAGACCCGGAGTTTAATTTTATCAGAGTTAATCGGGCCTATGCCGAGGCAGATCACAAGCGTGCGGATTATTTTATAGGCCTCAACCACTTTGAGCTGTTTCCGAATGAAGAAAATAAAACAATATTCGAAAGTGTTCTAGAAAATGGTGAGGCATATCACTGTAAGGCACGTGCATTTGAATATAGTAAAAACCCTGAGCGAGGAATTACACACTGGGACTGGTCACTGGTGCCAGTTAAAAATAATGCAGGCGAAATACTTGGCTTAATATTTGTTCTGATGAATGTGACAGATCATATAGAAGCACTCGAAGCGTTGGAAATGAGTCAGGCTGAATTAAAGCAGCTTAATGAGAGTCTGGATCTAAAAGTTCATCAGAAAACGCAAGAACTACAGGAACAGATATTTAGAAACACACTGATACTCGAAACTTGCCAGGAAGGCTACTTTGCAGGCGAAGAATCCGGGCGCCTGTGTGCGGTTAATCCTGCGTTTTGTGAGATGCTTGGATATAGTAAAAGTGAACTGCTTAATATGTACATCTATGATCTTGAAGCCAATGAAGATAAAGAGGTGATAAAAGCTCATATTGAAAAGATAGCAATCGATGGGAGAGACGTATTTGATACGCGTTATCGGTGCAAAAACGGCAAGATAATAGATGTTGAAGTAAGTGTAAAACTTGTAGAAATTTCTGAAGAGAAAGTCTTCTATGCATTTGTAAGAAATATCTCGCAGCGCATCAAAAATGAAAAAGAATTAGTCGCTGCAAGAGATGCAGCAGAACAGGCAAGCCAGGCAAAATCAGAATTTCTTTCTCGCATGTCACATGAGTTAAGAACACCAATGAATGCGATATTAGGTTTTGCACAAATCATGCAGTTGCAATCACTTACATCAACACAGAAAGACTATATTGAAGAAATACAGGATGCAGGTGATCATCTGCTTATACTTATTAACGAGCTACTGGATCTGGCCCGTATAGAAAATGGCAAGCTGTCAATGAGCATTGAGCCAGTTGAAGTGGCCTCTACTATAAGTCAGGCAGTGAAAATGATTGATTCCTTGCTGCAAGATAAAAACATTCACTTCGTTAATGAGTGTAAGAGAGACGTGTTTATGCTAGTAGATAAAACACGTATATTGCAAATTCTGGTTAATTTACTATCCAATTCAGTTAAATATAATAAATATAATGGAACTGTAACGCTGTCATGCGATATGGATGATATGTTCTTGCGAATATTTATTACAGATACGGGTATGGGTATGTCTGAAGCTAATGTCAGTAAGCTGTTTCAGTCTTTTGAACGGCTGGGGGCTGAGTATACGAATATTGAAGGTACAGGAATAGGGCTTGCAGTTTCAAAGCAATTGGCAAAATTAATGGGAGGAGATATTGGTGTGCATTCAGAACTAGGTAAGGGCTCGACTTTCTGGGTTGAAATACCCGGGGCACCATCTGGTGTGCCACTGGGCGAAAGAGTATTTGATGACAGTTTATCAAATAAACAGGTCGGTAATGGTAAGCAGATAGTGTTATATATTGAAGATAACGCGGCAAATCTAAAAGTAGTGGAAGCACTTTTTGAATTTCATGAAAATCTAAATTTACTTTCTGCAACTACAGGTATGCACGGTCTGGAGATTGCCCGTAAGTACCTGCCAGATGTTATATTATTAGATATTCATTTGCCGGATATCGATGGTTTTGAAGTCATTAGAGGCTTGAAAAGTAACCCGAGTACAGTCAATATCCCTGTGGTTGCATTATCAGCAGATGCAATGCCAATTGATATTGAGCGCGCTCTAGATACAGGTTTTAATGATTATCTGACAAAGCCGATTGATCTACAGAAGTTGATGTCTACACTCGACCGTTTTTTACAAAACTAAACGATGTGGATTGTTATGCAATTAATGCCTTTTTAAGATGCATTGTAGTTAATTTCCCATTCAGCTAAAGCAGCCTGTAAATCACCTGTTGCCTGAATCAACTTCCAGAACTGATGAAAGTCAGCGTGTGCATGACCTAGCATAAATGCCATAGTATGGGACTTGTTTTTTAGGAATGCGCGTATATTCGCATTCGCCGTGTCTAAGTAATCTGCTACGACATCTTCAATAGCTAATATCCGTTTTTCATCCAGAAATATACCTTGCTGATAGGCTTTTATAATGCCGTAGTCTTTTCTTCTAATAAAGCTATCAACAGTTTGTTGTTTGTCGCGTTGTAGGTGTACATAGATTGCATTATTGCCATAAGCGGTGTCCAGTCTGCCAAGGAACCACGTTAATCGGTTATCTGCTTCAATATGGTTTTGCGGGTATGCTAATCTCTGAGTACCCGGCATGCTAATGCGTGATTCATGAGCCGAGCTGTAGTTAGTAATGTGCTTGCAGGCTTTAATAAAAGTGCTTGAGCCGCAGCGGCCAGTATTTAGTATAAAAACATTCATGTTTATGCTTTATGTTTTCTGCCATAAAGTAACTGAATCAGGATAGCTAATAATTGCTTCAATTATCCTGCGTAAGATGTCGTCTGAATTGTCGATACTTTGATATGCGCTCGCCTGAGGCCCAAAGTTTAATTCCATGTTCTTTATAAATATGGCCATATTTTTTTGAAATTCATTGTTATTATACCACCAGTTTCGTTCGTCTTTTATCAGCCTTAGGAGAGTGCTTATTTTTTTTACAGTTTGTGAGTGCTTTATATTATATTTATCAAGTAGAGACTGATAAGTACGATAGACAGTTTGATGAATAATATTATAGCTCGGTGCTTTCTCAGGGTAATGTTTTTCGCTTAGTTCCTGTATGCTAAATAACATAACATCACCATAAAATTGCCGGATAAACTCATGGCTTATATTGATTTCCGACTGCTGGCGTATAACGCCAGCTCGAAACTCAGCGTGATTATAGTTATTTACAGTGCGCTTATGTAGCATCGGCAAATTAGCCTGAACAAAACGCCTGCCAATTCTGGCCTTGATGAGTCTTCCAAGAGTGGGGCCCGCCATCCGCAATTTCAGGCTGGAGAAAGGAATAAAAAATTCAAGTCCAGAAGAATCGAATACATAGTTCCCGGTATAGATGGTGCGAGCTGGCTGGATTGACTCAGGTACATATTGATATTCGTAGTGGCTTTTTCGTGTTGGGTGTTCGCCATCAAAAAAACGATTCAGATGTTGACTGAAATCTATCAGGCAATCTATATGATTATGTTCTCCTGATAGTGGGCAGTTATACTGGTAGCGATGTGTTTTTAGCTGGAAGCCGAATAGGTCAGCCATATCATGATAGGCCGCATCATCGACATTTTTCTGCACTTGTTGGTGATAGTTGCAGCTAGCGTCTGCTTTTTTACTAGATAGTTCAGATAAGAAACTAATGAGATCATCCAGCAAGTTGCTCGCCATAACGGCAGGGGAAACAGGTGGGTCACCCACAACCTTTCCAGTCAGGATGTTAATGTTCTGCTTGCTAAACAGCAGGTTTAAATAGTAAAAATAATTAATGCCATAACACTGGGTGAATATTAGCTCGGAGTCTGAGCTTTTTATATTAATCTGAAATTCCTGGTCGCTATCAATAAACTGGAACAATGTTCTGGGATGATGTCTGGCGATTTCCTTAAGTTTTAGATAAGTGATATTTCTTGTGACGGATGCGCCTTTATGGAAAAAGGCATCTTTGGTCGTGTTTCCCAATATGTCGTTCAGATTGCCTTCCGGGTTATAACGCTCAATATATGCCTGTTGTTCGACAGCACCAAAATATTCGGTTTGCAATCCCTGTTGCGTAAACGCATTAGCCAGCTGCTGATTCTCTCGTATATGTTCAATCTGATTGCTGTCATCTGCAATAAATACTTTTATTTTTGTATATGTTTGATTTTCAAAGCCTCCATATTGATATAACTGACACAGAGTTAGAATGCTTTGAAGGCAGTTCTGTAGATGCTGTGGTCTATCTGCAACGGGTATGGCTATAACGATGCTATAACGATTGTCATGGCCATCTACACTCGCCAGCTGTTGAATGAGCGATTCCAGTTCATGAAACAGTGTTTGATACTTCGACAACTGCTCCTGCGACGGAGACGGGTTCCAGATTTCAGCTTCAATCAGTGGAACAGCCTGTTCATAAAGTGATATAAGCTGTTTTGTATTGAGCTTTCTGTTGAGCTGTATATTTAAGGTTTGTAACGGCGAGTTTTTAATAAACTGATCAAAGAAATAGATCAGGGCATCTTGATTTCTGTTTCGACTCTGACCGCTCAATCTATGTTGCATGCTTCTAGCCCGATTAGCGCCTTGAGGAGTAAGTGGGGAACAAATTTTTATCAATCATAATTTCAACCAGATTGATCGAGCTTAGATAATCAATTTCACTAAACAGTCCTGGCAGGTCGTTCTGCTGTTCAATTTTCCTGTAATTAATGCCAAATGACTGTGCCAGTAGTTTGAAGTTCGGGTTTATGAAATCACAATCTATAAAGCGTTGTTCGTATTGCTGAAACTGGTTTTTTCTGATGAGGCCCATTGTGGAATTGCTGAACATGACGACTGTTAAGGGTATGTTGTAATTTACTGCAGTCATCAGCTCCATACAGCACATTTGAAAGCCACCATCCCCAAGAATTGCTATGGTTGGATTATCTACCGCAAAGCGCGCACCAATTGCTGCAGGAATAGCGTGGCCGAGTGATGAAATGCCGGAATTGGAATAGTATCTGTTGCCGTTGGATACATTAAAAAAGTTCTGTGCAAAAATAACGTTGTCATCAAACACCATGACATTTTTTGCGAAGTGCTGTTCTACTTCGTCAAAAAATTTTTTAATCAGGCTGAATCTTTCACGGAATAACTGTGCATCACTATTATCGGGCTGGTGGACTGGCGCTCTATTAAATGTTTTCTGTTGAGTGCGTTGATGTTTAAGATTGTCGAGTGTGCCAGCAATAATCTGTCTGATATCACCCTGTATTGCCAAATCGGCTTTGAATACTTTTTCAAGTTGCTCAGAATCGGTATCGACCTGAATAATCTTTTTGTTATTAAGAAGGCTTTTATCCCATAGGTAACTGGTGCGCTCATTAAAGCCTGCGCCAAGGAAGATCAGTAGATCGGCCTTGTCGATAATATAGTTATATGCTTCACTGTAAGAGGTAACGCCAAGACTGCCCAGTGATAAATCTGATTGTTCGCTGATGACACCTTTCGCTTTCAGACTGGTGGTTACCGGAATATTCAGTAAGCGACTGAGTTCATCTACCTCGTTTTTCGCATGTGATTTAATACAGCCATAGCCAGCAATAATAACGGGTTGGGCCGCATCCATTATAAGCTGGCTTAACTCTTCAACCGGCATCGAATTGTTACGTATAGAAGCAGGGCGTTTTACTGTGATGATATCGTCCAGAATAGTTTCATCTACCAGCTCTTTCTGAACATTGAATGGGAAGCTTAGAAGGACGGGCCCGGAGCTATCGGAGAGTAATATTTTCGATGCCTGATTTAATACGTTTTGCAGGTAATCTGTACGTTCTATTACCTTGTTATATCGGGTGATGCCTTTGAAAAGCGCATCCTGATCAATACTCCCGCCTTCACCGGAACTTTCCTGTAAACCACCTTTGCCGAATATATGTGTTGAAGTTTCACCAGTGATAACAATGATCGGTAGTTTATCGGCATAGGCATTGGCGATACCGGTAACCAGATTAGTTGCACCTGGGCCAGCGGTGGTGATACAGGCAGAAATTTTTCCTGACGCTCTGGCGCAGCCACCCGCCATAAAGGCCGCACCCTGTTCATGTTTGGCCAGTACACTTTGAATGGGTGAATCATACAGGCTGTCATAAACCGGCAGAATATGCGCGCCTGGCATACCAAATATATACTCCACCCCAAGGCGTTCCAGGTATCGAGTGATCAGTTCACTGACTCTGATTTTCATAAGTGAGTGTCAATTTTGTTTATTTTTATTGTTAGCTACTTTCAATCATGAAGTGCTATTTATCATGAGCTAATGCTTTGATTCTTTTTATTTTATCGGCCTATATTCGCACAAATGCCACGGCCTTTTAAGCCGTCTTTGAGGTTTTTTTGAAATTATTCCATGGATTATTTGTATTCACGCAAAATACATTCTATGTTATTGATAATAAATATAAAAATCACAGGAAATGGGTATGAAAACGGTCAGCGATATCATGGTAAAAGACGTGCTAAGCGTTATGGATACAGATACGGTTTTTACTGCGCGGATGCTACTCAAAGAACGCGGGGTTCGTCACTTGCCTGTCGTGGATGCTGAGACAGATGAATTTCTTGGCTTGCTAACACAACGCAGCCTGTTAAACCATGCGTTCAATATTGTTGAAAAATTTGGTCTTAACGGGCTGGAAAAGCGAGAACAGCGCACGCTGGTGAGCGAGATAATGCTGACTCAGTGTGACACAATTACACCTGATACTGAGTTGTTGACAGTAGCGGAATATTTTACTGAGAAAAAGGCCAGCTGTTTACCGGTTATTGAGGGGAAACAGTTAAAGGGCATCGTCACATCCGTTGATTTTGTAAAACTGGCGCTTTATCTTTTAAAAGGGAAAGATTAAGCCACTACTTCATCTTCAAAGCGAAGCATTTCAATTTCCCATTCTCTATCTGCACAGGCGGTAAGAATCAGGCAGGAAGGGCCACCATTGGTTCGTGTGG
>Ga0316207_10003874_pt1 | contig 13496 bp, 10 predicted proteins | sample 6weekpyrite_MG_FD_204943 | JGI IMG/M metagenome (GOLD analysis project Ga0316207, IMG submission 204943) | Microbial mat bacterial communities from mineral coupon in-situ incubated in ocean water Damariscotta River, Maine, United States -... | ecosystem: Environmental > Aquatic > Marine >... | reverse complement strand
TCCGTTGAGTTGAGTTGGGATATTCCTCTTGAGCGCGAGGATGGCTCGGCTTTGGCGTTATATGAAATTAATGGCTACGTTATTTCATATGGAACCACGTCGGGCAGCCTGGACGCTTTGGTCACTGTAACCGGCTATGGTGAAACAACGGCATTAATTGAAGACCTGACGCCAAATACTTATTACTTTGCGATCGCCACCGTTGATAGTGATGGTCAGCAAGGAGCTTTTTCTGCTGAGATCGAGCAAATTATTTTGTAGCTGTTCATTCTAGTACATCATCCACACTGTATCCGTCAATACAGTGTGGATGATGTACTAGGCAAAACCAAAAGGCGGGTCTTTGAAAGGCTGGCCTTTTTTATTATCCCGACAAACTCAGTTGCGATATCGATCATGTCTGCCTACAATCTCAAGCTGTTTGAGAAGGAAGGCTGTTCCTGCTGTGGTGTCTAAGATCGTCATTCAGGTTTAGAGTGTTCCCTATCTGTTTTATCTGGAGTAATGCATGAAATCTGAGTCTTTTCAAAAGCTGAGTGAAACCGCAACAATCGATACTTTATCGACACAGCCTTTCCCCGCATCGAAGAAAATCTATGTACAAGGTAGCAGGGATGATATTCAAGTTGCGATGCGTGAAATTTCTCTGAGCCCGACCACTTTGCGAAGCGGTGAACTGGAAGATAATCCAGCGGTTCGTGTCTATGATACGTCTGGGCCTTATACCGATCCAAATATCAGAATTGATGTCAGAAAAGGCTTGGCGCCGACGCGCACTGCCTGGATAGAAGAGCGCAATGATACGGAGTTATTACCGGGTTTTAGTTCCAAGTTTGCGAATGTAAGAGACCAGAATTTGTCGTTAGAAGGGATGCGATTTGAATATAAGCGGCAGCCGAGAAAAGCCAGATCTGGCAGGAATGTCACTCAGCTGCATTATGCGCGACAAGGCATTATTACGCCCGAAATGGAATATATTGCGATCCGTGAAAACCTGGCCTTGTCTGAAGCTCAAATGGATGAGGCCCTGGCGCAACAACAGCCCGGAATGAGTTTCGGTGCCTCGATTCCGAAGATGATTACCCCTGAGTTCGTTCGTGATGAAGTGGCACGAGGTCGTGCGGTGATTCCGAATAATGTCAACCACCCAGAAACTGAGCCCATGATCATTGGCCGGAATTTTCGAACCAAGGTGAATGCGAATATTGGCAATTCAGCTGTTACCTCTTCTATCCAGGAAGAAGTCGAGAAAACGGTATGGTCAACCCGCTGGGGGGGCGATACGGTGATGGACCTGTCTACCGGGCAGAATATTCATGAGACGCGTGAATGGATCATCCGTAACGCATCCGTGCCGATTGGCACTGTGCCGATTTATCAAGCACTTGAGAAATGCGGTGGTGTTGCTGAAGACCTGACCTGGGAGTTGTTTCGAGACACCTTGATCGAACAGGCAGAGCAGGGCGTCGACTACTTCACCATACACGCCGGTGTCTTGCTTCGTTACGTGCCGATGACGGCAAAGCGTTTGACGGGAATTGTCAGTCGTGGTGGATCAATCATGGCAAAATGGTGTTTGGCGCATCATCAGGAGAACTTCCTTTATACCCACTTCGAAGATATCTGTGAAATCATGAAAGCCTATGATGTCTGCTTCTCGCTTGGCGATGGCCTGCGCCCTGGTTCGATCGCTGACGCAAATGACGAAGCTCAGTTTGCCGAATTGAAAACGCTGGGCGAGTTATGCAAAATTGCCTGGAAGCACGATGTTCAGACGTTTATTGAAGGCCCAGGACACGTGCCCATGCACATGATTAAAGAAAATATGGATGAGCAGATCAAACATTGCCACGAAGCGCCGTTTTATACATTAGGGCCGCTTACAACCGATATTGCACCGGGCTACGATCATTTTACTTCCGGTATTGGAGCGGCGTTAATCGGTTGGTATGGTTGTGCGATGTTGTGCTATGTCACACCAAAAGAGCATTTGGGCTTGCCGAATCGAGAGGATGTCAAACAGGGCTTGATTACCTATAAAATTGCGGCTCATGCGGCTGATTTGGCTAAAGGGCATCCGGGTGCGCAGATTCATGACAATGCCATGTCAAAAGCACGCTTCGAGTTTCGCTGGGAAGACCAGTTTAATCTGGCGATCGACCCCGATACGGCACGAGCCTATCACGATGAAACCTTACCAAAAGATTCAGCTAAAGTGGCGCATTTTTGTTCTATGTGCGGGCCGAAGTTTTGCTCCATGAAAATTTCTCAAGAAGTTCGAGATTACGCTGACGATTTGGAGCGTAACGAAGGCATGGATGCGATGTCAGAAAAATTTCGAGAGACGGGTAGTGAAATCTATCATGAAGTCTAGGATCGTCGATTTTCCTGAGCGAGATTGATCCATGGATCTGGGCCGAATTGACTTGAATTTGCTGGTGCACCTTGATGTCTTGCTTCGCGAGCAAAATGTGACCAGAGCGGCAAGTCATCTGGGGATTACCCAGCCTGCGATGAGTAATGGACTCAAACGTCTGCGGTTGTTGTTTGAAGACCCCTTGTTGGTTCGAACCAGCGATGGGATGGCGCCCACAGAACTGGCTTTGAAGTTAAAGCCAGCAGTGCGCGATATTCTATTCAATGTCGAGAAAGTGATTCAGCCAGAACGGCATTTTGATTTGAATAGCAGTCGAGTGTTCCGCATCATGGCCAGCGATTATGCAGAGTCCATTTTGATTCCTGAGGTATTGAGCGCAGTCAGAAAGTTGGCGCCCAATATTACCATGGATGTTCTGACCCCCAGTGATGTTACGTTTGCGGACGTTGAGCAGGGTCGGGTCGACATGGCAATTAACCGTTTTGAAACATTGCCTCAGTCTTTTCATCAAAAAACAATTTGGTCAGATACGTTCTCTTGCTTGATGAGCCCTGAAAATCCGCTGGTAGAAGATTTCAATATTGACCGCTACCTTGAGGCAAATCATATCTGGGTGAGTAAAACCGGTTTTGGGATTGGCGTTGGTGTGAACCCTGATGACGTCCAACGTCTTGGTTGGGTAGATGAAGCGTTGGCGAGAATTGGTGAGAAACGAAAAATAAGTGTGTTTACCCGTCATTATCAGGTTGCCATGCTGTTGGCTCAGCAACATGATCTGGTCGCCACACTGCCGAGTCGGGCCGCAAAGCTTAAAAGCGAAAGTTCAAAACTGGTGGTAAAGACGCCGCCCTTTGAAATACCGGCGTTTGAATTAAAAATGGCATGGAGCCCGTTGCTGCATCACAATGCCGACCATCAATGGTTACGACAATTGATTATTGATGCGGCAGCGCACTAAACCTGGAAGACGCAGACTTTGGTGATTCAACTGCGCCTTCCAGGTTAAAACTGGTAATTCAAACCTATCAGCGTTGTGATCGCCGATTTGTCTTCAACCAGAGGGCTTCCCTCTACTTCCCCAGTAAAATCTTCATACGCAATATAGCCCGAGGCATACAGATTTTTTGAAAAATTGTACTGTAGATAGACATCAACACCTGCGTGGATGCTGTTGCCTGGCGTATACACGGGGCGGAAACCCTCAAACTGCTCTAACGTGGTAATGTTGTTACCGTCATCGTCGAGGTAGAGGCTATTGCCTAACTCATTCTCTTCTCGGGTAACACCATAATAGTAACGGTTATACTTGGCACCGTAGTAGGTGAAAAAGAAACCGGGTACGATGTCCAGTTTTCCGTGGCCGGGAAGGGGGTTGGATATTTTTATCTGGCCATGCACGCCGTCATGCGTGTCGGAGATATCCTGAAAATAATTTGCCTCCAATAGCCCGATACGTGAATAGTAACGGAAGACAAAGCCTGCTTCGTTTGCAGCATCCCGGTCTTGTATCCCAAGATGCAGTTGTTGGTTTTTAACCTCTAGGTTGTTTCCTCCCATACTTGCCGCCAGCGCCAGGGTGACGCTGTCATTTTCGAATAAATCATAGCCAATGGTTAATTCCTGATCGAAAGAGTACATTCTGCGAGCAAAGAATCCACCTAGACGCACATCCAGTAGCACAGCCGGGTCAATATTATCATCCAGCCCTTTAAAAACATTGGTGCTTTGCGCGACACCTAGCCCTATTGCAAAGCGGTTACTTTGTTTGGGTTTGCCTTTAGCGATGACGGTCGATGACATCAGAACGCTTGTCAGCAATAGAATCGTGAGGCCTGGCCGAAAAAACCGTGGTGGATTCTGAAAGTCCTTCATAAAGTGGTGCCTGTAGTATGGTAAGAGCCAATAGATAAGAGCGGTACAAAAACTAAAGATCATAGGGTTGTCGTATTTTAAAGTAATTCAACAGCCTGGGTTGGGATCTGGATAGCATGTTTTTAGCAAGAATCTAAATTTTTTCGAAATGGGTCGACATTAGAGCCTTTTGTAAAACTCTGAGTGGATAAGCTGCAATCCCACAATGAGTTCGTTTTTACGGTTAAATAGGGTGCATAGTGGTTCTATGTGCCGAACTTTTAGCGTAAAAACGGGCCAACGTGGGGCAGCAGATTGCCGCTCACGTGTTTTGCAAGAGGCTCATTACAGATCGTATTGCTCCAAGTTGTTTTGGCGAATAAGATTAGCAACTTTGATAATATATTCCTGTCCTTGTTCTGAATAATGTTCCAAGCCAGCCAGTAGCTTGCCAACTTGCAATTTACTTTGTTTTGCTCTTTCTTTTAAGCGAATTTGCCGGAAGGATTTGTAGGCAGGAAAACTATTCAGGTTTTTCATATAGGCCCGAACTGCATCATTGACACTGTCGAATATGGCGACTTCGTGCTGCATATCTGCTGCTCTATTTTGAGGGACCATACCGCAGTCTTTCTTGAAGCACCATTGACCAAACAGGTTATTTCCCTGTTTTGCAAATCGGCTGCTACCCCAGCCCGACTCAATGGCTGCCTGAGATAAGATTAGCGAAACCGGGATAATATCGATGCGAGTCAATAAGCTTTCAATCAGTTGAGAGGTAACGGAGGTATCGTTGACACGGTACGCATGAGCTAACATTAGCAGCCAATCATGTTCGGAATTTGAAAGTTCATTTTGTGGCTCTCTCAAAGACAATAATTGTTGCCGTATTTCAAGAATATGATTATTTTCTAACGTCACAATGGGGTACAAAAATTCAAAGAAAGCCTTTTTCTTTTCAGTAATGTGTTGATACGACGCGAAATCGGGCATAGATGTGACGATAACAACATTATCAGGTGTCAGGCCAGGCAGTTTTGAGCGAGAGAGTAGTAACAGAACAAATATGCAGACCAATAGAATTATTATGATAAGGAGATAGCGTTGATTGAGCCGGGTAGCCATTTATTGTCCGTTCTGGAAGATGGGTTACTAAAACGACTCAGCCTAACATGTGGCTTTTGATTGACAAAATATCATTTGAATCTCCCAATGATTTTGCAAACCACTCGACATCTAAGCCGTCTCATTTATTGATTCTAGGTCAGTTGACGTTGCCGGTATCATGATTATAGGTAAACGAAAGTGCGCCTGGAGAAGTGAATGTCGCGTTAGGAGCAGACTTGCTCCATGTCCAGTCAGTGAAATCACCGTCCATCAATAAGCTGGGAAGCTCCGATGTTGAGGATGCAGGTGGCGGAGGCGGCGGTGGAGGTGGGGCGGCAATGGCGCTTGCAAATGGCAGTGGTGTTTTTTTAATGTACGCGATAGCTTGTTCCAGTATTGGTGCCTGCAAGGGTTGATAGCGTGTCGGGAAATTTATCGCGACGGGGCTGCAGGTGCCAGTCGTTTGATCCACCTCTGGATAACCGGAGTTACTGTTCACCATAATACAGTTGCCTTCCAGGCTGATATCCGGATAGCCGCTATCGGTTTTATTGATGAGAGACTTTGAATGCACTAGATGAATGCCAACTTTGAAATTTGCTTTGACTCCGTCAAAAACAGAGGCGTCTGCCTGGCCAGACAGGTCCGCGAACCTGGGAAGCGCAGTCGCAGAGAGTATGCCTAATAAAACGATGGTCATCACCAGTTCTATCAGGGTAAAACCGCGCTGTGTTTTGTCTGAAAAAATATGAAAGCTAAGCGGTTTCAAAGACGAGTCCTTGCTTTGCGAACGATGACGCCAATTATCATGACCAGACCAAAAGACCACAATAGAATGAAGTCAGCGCCAAGCCGTACGAAAGGTGTGGAGCCAATGCGTGCTTGAATCATTCCCGTTGCGGCACTCGCGATATTTGCCTCCAGTGGCATCGTGATCTTTCCGTTATGATTAATGATAGCGCCCGGGCCATAATTTGCCACCCGAATAACAGGTCTACCCGTCTCCAGTGCTCGTACGCGCATGGCATCCAGATTTTGTTGCGGTAAAGAGCTGCCTGCAAACCAGGCTTCATTGGCGATATTGACCAGAACATGGGCGCCGGCTCTTGCCAGAGGTGTATTATCGCGGCTAAATGAGCCTTCCCAGCATATCGAGACGCCAAATAGGACTCCGCTGTTAGCGATAAGCATGGCTTCTCGGCCCAAGCTGCGATTCTGATCGCCCGGAACATACTCGTCAAGAAACCACAAGTAGTCAGGAACATACTCACCAAAGGGAACCAAGTGTCGTTTTTGGTATTTCTGCCCTGCTTCATAGCCGAGGGTAAATGCGGTATTGAACTGCCTTCCATTGAGTGAGCGCTCATAGGCACCAACCAACACGGTTGAACGGGCAAGCATCGCCTGCTTGCCAAATTCTTTCAATGCCTGATCAATATCCCCTCTGTTTAGCGTGACCATTGTTTCGGGCCAGATAATCAAGTTCGCCTTTCCAATATAGGTTTGGCTTAATTCACTTAACTGCGCTAGTCGTTCGGTTTGGGTGCTGAGATTTTTCTTTTCGGCTTGCGAAACGGCTGTTTGAACGATAGCGACCGGCAATGGCTCACCGCTTGCTTCCGTCCACTCAATTGAGCTTAAAAAGCCGCCTGTTATCATCAGTATGCCGATAAAGACGCAATTGCCAATGGCCCGGGAAATTCGTGCCTGACTTGCAGCTGTGAGTGCGTATAACAATAATTGGCCGACAACGATCACCATACCAGAGGTGCCGGTTTCGCCTAATATGGGTAAAAAGCCGCGCAAGGGTGAATCAATTTGCGATAATGCCAGGCTCATCCACGGGCCACCACCGAAAGCTTGAAAACGAATATCTTCGATGACGATCCACAGCGCAGCCAACAGCACCAACCAGGCCACTTTTTGTCGGTGGCGTCTATGGGTTTTTGCCTCATTTGAACGAAAATAACCGGCAAGCCAGCAAAAAGTTGTGGGCGCCAGTGCGCAGGCGCCGGTAATAAGTAAATGTCCGCCAATCGCGGCTGGCCAGCGATAACCTATGTGCTCCATTAAGGTTTCGGCAAACCAGTAAGAACCTACACTGAAATACCCCAAACCAAATAGCAGGCCGCGAAATATTCGGGTGTCCGGGTTGGGGTGACAGCAGGCAATCAGCAAAGGAAGTATCAGTAAAAAGCACAGCCACCCTAGATTAAATGGCGCATAGCTTAGGAACATCGCAGCGCCAGCAATCAGACAGCTCGGTGAGGTGTTGAGCCGAGAGATTAAGTTGGATAGCAGTCTCTGTGGCAAAGGTATTATATCGGAAACATGAGTGTTCATATCGCTACACAATAAATTCGATTAACATCTCCTGATTGTGGTCCGGCGCCACCGCCAAGATATAAGCGCCAGGCCCGAAATGTCGGTTCGCCCATCTGTTCAATCATTTGCGCCTGATGCAGCATGAATCGTTCATACCAGGCGGTAATCGTTTTGGAATACTGTGCTTTTAGATTGACAATCTTCAGTATTTTAAAACCATGGCTTTCCAGAGCGCTGACGTGCTGACTCAAAGTAAACCAGTGAAAACCCGGCCAGACATATTTCTTGTTAAAGGCGATGCCGACTTTTCGATCAAGCGGGATAGTCGAGAAATTAGCCATTAGTGCGTGGTGAACGTAACGGCCCCCCGGTTTGATTCGTTGGCGAATGTTATTAACGTAAGGAATCAAGCCTTTTGGACCAACGTGGCTGATCATACCAGTAGATGTGATGTGATCATAAATGCGTTGATCTTCGCGGTAGTCTCCCTCATTTAACGCCCACTTGGAGGTTGCCTGGCGGCCCAGCCATTGACGGCCAAGCGTGGCCTGATTATTGGAATGTGTCCAGCCAACGACTTTACCAAATGGCTGGTTCTCAAGCGCCACTAGCAGCTGCCCACCATAGCCACAACCAATATCCAATAAAGAGTCTCCCTGGCTCGGCGCAATAAAATCAACGGCGTCTTTGAACTTCGTGTGTTGTGCCTTTTCAAGCGAATCAAACGTATCGTCAGCGCCATTTCCGGGAGTGATCAGTTCCGTCAAACGCTTTTCATTCAGTTCGGTATCTTCAAACATGGCGCAGGAATAAGCCATATATTTTTTATCCAGATAAATCTCTAACAGGTACTGTGGGATATCGTAGTGAGATTTGACATTTACTTTGGCACGTTCAATATTTTGGAAATAACGGTTTGACAAATAGCTCTTAATAAATTGAAAGGTTGAGAGTTCAATCGGCACATAGTCCTTTATGCTTGATAGAACATAGAAGTTTCCATCTATGTCGACTTCGCCTTTGAGATAACGCTCAACCAAGGCGAACCCATTGAGAGCAAGCAGGTCTTTTTCGGCACGAGATGTATGCAATGTGATGGAGAGCGGAGCCGGGTACCAGTGAGCTTGATTCTGACCCACTTCGAAACGATTGCCATGATAATCTTGAATGATTATTTTCCAGGGAAAATTGGCGAATGTTGTCGTGCAAAAATGTTCAAGTGAGACGTTTGAGCCCATGTTTTTTATCCCGGTTCCTTAGGGAAATGCAAGGATATAGATCTGTTTAAAACAAGTCTATGAGCCTTTTGCAAAACTCTGAGTGCTCTGTATTTCAGGAAGGGGTCAGTGGCAGACGTATAATAAATCGCGCACCTTTGCCGGGTTCGGATTTAACGTGCATTTCACCACCATGGTTCTCGGTGATGATAAAGAAGGAGACGCTCATTCCCAGACCGGTACCTTCCCCTTCCGGTTTAGTGGTGAAAAAAGGTTCAAAGACGCGTTTTCGGGTATTTTCGTTCATCCCCGGCCCATTGTCTTCGATCTCAATAGTGGCCATGTTCCTTGTCGAATCGAGATAAGTATGCAGGGTGAACGTAGGTGCTTCTATATTCGCATCTTGCATCACTTGAGCGCCGTTACGCAGAATATTCAGTATCACTTGCTGTATTTTAGCCGCCTCGCAAGGTACTGCGGGCAGGTTCGAGTCATATTTTCTGATAATTTCTATTTTCTTGAAGTCATATTGTTTTTTAAGATCGTAATCGGTTGCAGCGAGTTCTAGCGCTTTATCGATGAGTTTTGCCAGATTGTTGGTCGAAAATGAAGACTCCCTTTTGTGGGCAAAACTGAGCATGTTGTTTACAATTTCAGCAATTCGCTGGCCTGAGGTGTTGATGTCATCCAGCATATTCAGAATACCGCGTGCTTCCATGTAGGTTAAAATGTTTTCCATATCAACCTCAGCCAATTTTGCAGCGCGTAAATTCGCTGGCATGTCGGGATTGCTTAAACGGTTCTTCATTACGCTGGCGACTTGCATCATACCCGCCAGAGGATTATTGATTTCATGTGCCATGCCCGCAGCAAGACCACCCACTGATAGCATTTTTTCAGATTGGATGACCGCTTCTTCGAGTCGTACCTGTTTGGTGACATCGTCCAGGCGTATCACTGCACCTTCAGTACCGTTAGTGCTGAGAGGGTAGATGGTGACATCTTCGTAATGAGTTTCTCCATTGAGTTCAAGTGGCCGATTAGAGTCGAATTGCTGTTTATGTGAAGAAATTGCGTATTGCACACGATCCATTTCAGATGACAACCTGGGAAAAACCTGCGTTAGCATCTTGCCTTCAGCTTCGTCGGCAGAAATGCCTGTGACGTGTTGCGCCTCGTCATTCCACTGCGTTACCCTTCCTTTATCATCTACGCCAATCAGGACAGATGGCATCGAGTTGATAATGTTTGACAGATAGTTACGTAGACGGCGAAGTTCCATCTCTGAAAGTTCGCGCTCATAGATATCGGATGCGAGGCGTATATTCATTTGGTTAATTGCGTTAACCAGTGTTTGGAGCTCATCTCCGTTTTGAGTGATATTCGCAGGGCGATTTAAGTCCAGTGCATGATCCAGTTTATTTATGTTTGTATTTTTTGCATAGTCAGAAATTACTTTCAGGTGACGCGTTATCAACGAATGAAAAATAAATAATATGAAAACAGAGACCAGGAATATCTGAAAACCCTGTGTGAGAATAATGGTGAGTAAGCGGTCAAACAAGCGCTGATCGGCACCTGAAAGCGACATTAAAATTTCAATATCACCAATGTGGTGAGCGCCATCATTTGTTTTGTAGATTAGAGGGCTGCGCACGGATTTTGTTTTCTCGCCAACATCTGGCGGACGCCCGGCATGGTGTATCGTCCCGTTACTTTCGAAAATTTTAAGGTTGATCACATCGCGTATTTTAGCGATATTCTGAAGCTCGGTCTCGATCTGGTCAGTATTCAAACTCCACAGACTACCCGCGAGGCTCTCTGTATGACTGAGTTGAATGTTATTTAGCTGATTATCAACTTCAGCCAAGTCTCGATGGTAGTCCAGGTAAAGTTGCAAGGTCACCCCGGCAAATGTTGCCAAGGTGCTAAACAATACAATGCTGATGAGCAGGCGCCGAGTGAGGGGGCGCTCTGCCCATAATCGGGACAAGGTATTCATTAACGGAATTTTCAAATGCTGAGCGCCCCCTAGGTATCTTTCGATGATCTGATCAGGCGTAGTTTACTCGGGCTTTTTGCTACTCTCCATTGTTATCGAGACTGAATCTGCAAATCGTAGTGCGTGTGGCTTGTCGACAGATACGCGTGCAAACATAACACTCTGATGTTCCAATGCAATGACGAGCAGCTGAGCTGCCAACTTTTCAAGCAATTTGAATTGACCCTTTTCAACTAAATTGATCATATTTTTCGTGATGACCTTGTAATTCACCGCGTTTTTTTCGTTGTCTGTTTTACAGGCCAGGTCAGCCGGGTAATGAATTTCAGCATTAACAATGATGTCTTGCTGCTTTTGCAACTCTTCGGGGTTGAATCCAATGTAGGTGCGTAAACGAAGGTTTTTAATATTGATGATAGCTGTATGCATAAGTATCCTTCAGCGGCAAAGGGCGCGTCCACCATCCACTTTTAATGATGTTCCGGTGATAAATGTGTTCTCAAGCAAGTATTCTATCGTTTGAAAAACAGGCTCAAAGCCGCCTTCAAAGCCTAATAAGCTGTCTTTTAAAATTGCGTGCCGACTTGCCTGGTCGTGTGTTGGTAAAAATTTTAGCGCCCCAGGTTGAATTGTGTTCACACGTATATTTGGGGCAAATTTCTTTGCAAATGTTTTCGACAAACTTTCTAACCCGGCTTTGCTGGAACAGTAAAGCCCGTGTGATGCGATCGGGTTTTCTGCGTAAATGTCGCTCATATGAATAATTAAGCCATTCGCTGATTTCGCTAGAGCGCTCTCTAATTGAGCATTAAGAATGTATGGTAATTTCATATGGATATGAAACATTTGGTCAAACAGGGGCATGGCATCTTCAGTGTCAGATGGATCTGCTATAAATAATGACGCGTTGTGAAATATGAAATCCAAAGAACGGGTTTTAAGGTCGGCGCAGAGCTGGTCGATTTCTTGAAAGTTATCGTAATCCAGCCGTCTTATTTTTAGGCGTTCACAGGCCAAACGGCTTAACTCATCGCTTGGGTGGCGGGTCATGACCGTGACTTTCCAGCCGGTGTTTAATAACCGTTCGGTCACGAATAAGCCAAGTCTCCGGCTTCCCCCTGTAATGAGTGCATGTTTCATAACGTTGATTTGGTATCTGCTAAATTGCTTATGTTGGTGGCATTGTGAGTGTAATGCAACTTTTTGATTTTGCGCTGCTTCTTTTCAAAATGAGCGTTCAAAAGCGTTGCGAACCGCCGCAGCAAGTTCCGATTGACTATAAGGCTTACTTAATATGTTTTCGCTCAATTGTTCAATAAAGAAGGTATCTTCGGTCCCGTCGAAGGTTGATTGTTTATTGTATCCACTGGTCAATATGATTTTGAGAGCACGGCTATATTGTCTGGCTGTTGTGGCCAACTGATAACCATCCATTTTGCCTGGCATAATAATGTCACTAAGCAATAGATCGATCTGAACCCCGTTATGGAGGGTGTCAAGCGCCTGTTGCGCATTCGCTGCAGAAAGAACGTTGTAACCAAGCTCTTTTAGATAGGTGCATGCGACTTCGCGTAAAGCCTCTTCATCGTCTACCACCAGAATCGTTTCAGAGCCGGTTGACCGCATCGTTACTTGCGACTCGGGTTGATCGATAAAAATTGAGCTTTCATGTGTTCGAGGTAAGAAAATATGGAAGGTCGTACCTTGCCCTAAAGTTGAGTCAATAACGATCGACCCGCCAGACCTCAAAACAAAACCATAGACCATGCTTAGCCCTAGCCCGGTTCCTTTACCTTGCTCTTTAGTGGTAAAAAACGGCTCAAGTGCATTCTCGAGCACTTCGTCAGACATTCCCGTGCCCGTATCACTGATCGAGAGCGTGACAAATTCGCCCTCTTCGCAGTCGGGGTGTGCTTTTGTAAAGGTCTGATCCAAGACTTTATTTTGAGTTTTGATGGTTAACGTGCCGCCTTCTGGCATGGCATCACGCGCATTAAGTGAAAGATTAAGAAGCGTGTCTTCCAGTTCGCCTGGATTGACTGCAACCTGCCATAAGTCCTCAGATAAATGGCTTTCGACCTTGATTGATGCGGTTAAAGATTTTGAAATCAATTCTTCAAGATTATCGATAAAGTCATTGACTGAAACCTGGCTCACTTTAAGGGCTTCTTTTCTCGCAAAGTGAAGTAGCTTGGCTGTCAGGTCAGCGGCGCGTCTGCTCGCCGTCAGGGCTTTTTTAATGCGTTCTTGCGCGGGTATATTGTCTTCCAGTCTTGATTGAAGTAACTCAAGATTACCCATAACGATACCCAGAATATTATTGAAGTCATGCGCGATTCCGCCGGTAAGCTGACCAATCGCCTCCATCTTGTGAGCATGCCTCAATCGCTGTTCCGCCTGTTCGCGCGCGGCAGCCTCGTCAATGAGATTTTGTTTCATCTGATTCATCGCTTGAGTAATCTGATCTAACTCATCGGGCTGTGGATGTGTCGAACGATCCAGTTTCAGGAAGTTATTTTTCTGTTTGATATCGAGAGACGCTGCGAACGCTGCGATGACACCTAAATGACGCGTTACCAGGTAATAAATAATGAATAGGACAAAAAAGGAAACGAAA